>OGJI01001950.1_pt1 | contig 20354 bp, 15 predicted proteins | sample 1572031 | NCBI WGS metagenome assembly OGJI01 (sample SAMEA2582119, study PRJEB24529) | metagenome | biome: Human gut stool | place: China | collected 2011
CGTCACACCAACGAAAAAGGTGAGTACTACGGCGGTCCGACTTACTACATGGAGTGCGGACTTGGCGAGGAGCGCCACTGGGGCAAGCTGTGGCTGATCCCGGCGCTCATCTTCGGCATCGGTATTTTCTCCACCTTCTTCGTAACCTCTTCCAACCTGACCGCATCTCAGGTCGTAGCCGGTGCGTTCGGTATTGAGAATATCAATCTTGGAAGCTTCAAAGTAGAAGGCGTTATCGTGATGGGCGTTCTGCTCTGCATTCTGACCTATGTCGTTACAAGCGGCGGTACGAAGAAAATCGCAAGTCTGTTCAGCAAGCTCGTTCCATTTATGAGCGTTCTTTATATCTTGATGGGAATTGGCATGATCATCATCAACATCAACCGCGTTCCTGGCGTATTTGCAGCCATCGTAACAAACGCATTTACCGGAACAGCAGCGATCGGCGGTTTTGCCGGCTGCGCAGTCAGCGAGATTATCCGTGTGGGTATGGCGCGTTCCGTATACTCCAATGAGGCTGGATGGGGTACTTCTCCAATGATCCATGCTTCCGCAAAAACACCGCATCCGGTAGAGCAGGGTCTGTGGGGATCTTTCGAGGTATTCTTTGATACCATGGTTATCTGTACAATCACCGCACTTTCCGTTATCTTAAGCGGAAACTGGACCGACGGAACGAACGGCGGAACACTTGCTTTAAGTGCATTTGCAAGCGGATTCGGCAAATTTGGAAGCATCCTTCTGGCAGTCATCATGGTCATTTTCACTGTAACGACTTCCGGCGGATGGTTCACCTACTATCTGGCAATTCTGGAGCATCTGTATAAAAAAGAAGGCAAGATGAAAGATATCGTCATGAAAATCTTCTACGCAGTCCGCGCTCTGCCGGGCGTACTGTGGACGATCTATCTGGTAAAGACCAACAACCAGGGCTTTATCTGGACTGTCGTTGATATCACATCTGCGATCCCGACCTTCGTCAACGTAGCAGTGATCCTGATTCTCTCGAACCAGTATTTCAAACTGCTGAAAGACTACAAAGCAAGAAACTTCGGCCAGGGCACGGTAGACAAGAACGCCTGCCTGTTCTACGAAGAGAAAACGAAATAAAAAATATTCAAAAGCGAATCCAGACACGCAAGAGAATAGCGTGTCTGAATTTGTATATTGCGCAAATGGGCAGAAAAGAATAGAATCAAATTTAGATGACAGTAGGAGGATAATGATATGAAAACAATTTACAAAAACGGAGCTGTCTACACCGGAAAACTGCCGCTTGTCGAAGCGTTTGCAGTAGAAGACGGCAAATTTGTTTTCGCCGGAAGCAGCGCAGAGGCAGATGCCCTTGCAGCAGCCGGCGACAAAGTTGTAGACCTCGGCGGAAAATTCGTCTGCAGCGGTTTTAACGACAGCCATATGCACCTTTTAAATTACGGAAGCTCCCTGCTGAAAGCGCAGCTTGCCGCACATACCGAAAGCCTGGAAGATATGCTCGCCTGCCTCGACACCTTCCAGAAAGAGCATCCGCGAAAAGACGGCGCATGGCTGATGGGCCGCGGCTGGAATCAGGATTACTTCACGGACGTGGACCGCATGCCGAACCGCTACGATCTTGACCGCGTATCAACTGAAGTTCCGATCTGCGCGACGAGAGCGTGCGGCCACTGCCTCGTAGTCAACAGCAAAGCGCTGGAACTCCTCGGCGTCACCGCAGATACCCCGCAGCCGGAGGGCGGAGAGATCGGTATGGAAAACGGTGAGCCGGACGGAAGATTCTTCGACAATGCAATGGAACCGGTTTACGACAGCATTCCGGTGCCGAGCAAAGAGGAAATCAAAGATATGATCCGCAGCGCCTGCAAAGCCCTGAACAGCTACGGCGTCACCAGCAGCCAGAGTGATGATTACTGCGTTTACCGCGCCGTTCCGTGGCAGACCGTCAACGAAGCATACAAAGAACTCGAGGATTCCGGCGAGCTGACCGTCCGCGTTTACGAGCAGAGCAACTTTACCGATCTGGAATCCTTAAAAGGTTTCGTTGAGGCTGGAAATGTGACCGGCATCGGCACAGACCGCTTTAAAATCGGACCGCTGAAAATGCTCGGCGACGGCGCACTCGGTGCGAGAACAGCATTCCTCAGTCGCCCATACGCAGACGACCCGTCCACCTGCGGAATCCCGGTATTCACCCAGGAAACCATGGATGAGATGATCGGCTACGCCAATGCACACGGCATGCAGGCTGCAGTTCACACGATCGGTGATGCGTGCCTCGACCGCGTGTTAAGTGCCTATGAAAAAGCCCTTGCTGAAAACCCGAGAGAAGATCACCGCCACGGCATCGTGCACTGCCAGATCACAAGAGCCGATCAGCTTGAAAAAATCGCGAAAATGCATCTTCACGTTTACGCACAGAGCATCTTCCTCGATTACGATAACCATATCGTAGAGGAGCGCGTCGGCAAAGAGCTTGCGAGCACAAGCTACAGCTGGAAGACGCTGATGAACAACGGCGTCTCCGTCAGCAACGGAACCGACTGCCCGGTAGAGCTGCCGGATGCCCTCGCCTGCATGCAGTGCGCTGTCACAAGAACAACGCTGCGCGACCATGTCGGCCCGTACCTGCCGGATCAGAAATTCACCGTACAGGAAGCACTCGACAGTTACACGATCCGCAGCGCCGAGGCAAGTTTCGAGGAGAACGTGAAAGGCCAGATCGCAGAAGGCATGATGGCAGACTTCGTCGTACTGGGACAGAATCCGTTTGAGGTGGATGAGAGCACGATCAAAGACATTCCGGTGTGCCGGACGTATCTTGCTGGTGAACTGGTATATGAAGCATAAAGATATAACTCAAATGAGCGATAAATGTCAAATGAAAATTCATACAATGAAGGGAAAAACGTGAAATAAGATAACCTGGAAATAGTATGGAATAAAGGCAGAAACAGAGGAGAACCTCCTGCGGCGATAAACGGTCGCAGGAGGTTCTTTTTTGATCCTGATAGGACCATACGGTCGTAAAAGAATCGAACAAATGGTTGCATAAAAGGGCGGGAATGTGCTATGATAAAGGAAATTTTACGAAAGGAAAAAACAGACAAATGCTTGGAAGAACACATTTTTTTATTGGAACAGCAGCGGCACTTGCTGTTTTACAGCCGCAGACGGTTCCCGCGCTTGTGGCCGGTGCCGGGGCTGCCGCGATCGGCGGTTTGATCAGTGACATTGATGTCGGCACTTCACAGGCGCACCGCGATGCCGATAAGATTATTACGGCAACAGTTGCAGTTGCGGTGCTCACAATTCTTGCGGAGTATAAACTGAATCTTGGAATTTACCGCCGCCTCACAAGCGACAGCAGCGTGCTGCGTCTCCTCACCGGAACGGCAGCATTTTTGCTGATCTGCGCCTATGGGAAACAGCAGCCGCACCGCTCCTTCATGCATTCATTTGCGGCGCTGGCATTGCTGACGGCGTGCGTGGACATCATCTACCCGGATGTGTCCGCTTATTTTGCCGTGGGCTTTCTGTCCCATCTGGTGCTCGATTTTTTCAACCGGAAACCGGAAAAGCTGTTCTGGCCCTGGAAGAAGGGATTCTGCCTCGGATTCTGCTCAGCACGGGGACTTGTGAACCGCGCACTGCTCGGGTGCGGCATGGTATCTCTTGCTGTAGTACTGGTGCTCTCGGCGCCTGCAGGGCGGCTGATGGCTAAAATCATGCGGGCAATTTACGGATGAGATGGGATTGACAAAAAGATAACAAGACAAAAGAAGAAAAAGCAGGAATTTTTCGGTGTTAAAGTTAATATTTTATACATTTTATAGTAGGATTTTTGATTAAAATGATGTAAAATAGAAAACAGAAATCCGGCGTCCGTAATTGTTTTTGAAATGAACGAACAGGGAACCGCCGGCCCGTTACCGCAGCCGATTGCGGAGCGCAGCGCAACCGACCACAGAGATTAGAGCACAACAGGCAATACAGGAGTTAGTATGAACGAAGAAATGAAAAACCAAACAGAACAGTTACCGCTTTTAAAAGTACACATGATGGGAAGTTTTTTCCTGGAGTACGGCGACCAGCCGATTTCCTTCCGGAAAACAATGGCAACAAAATCGATGAGACTTCTGCAGATTTTCCTCTATAACAAGGACAATGGAATTTCCAGAGGAAGACTGTTGGAGAGCACATACGGAAGAGAAGATGTGGCGGACGCGGCAAACAGCCTGCGTGTCGGCGTACATCGCCTGAAAAGAAGCCTTGTCGAGGCAGGACTTCCGCAGTTTGAGTACATTTATACACAGAAAGGCGTTTACCACTGGACCAGCCCGATGCCGGTCGAGGTAGATGCGATTGATATCAAAAATAAGATCCTGGAAGCAGGAAAAGAGACGGACGAGAAAGCGCGCATGGATCAGATGATCGAAGCACTGGAGCTGTACACCGGAGAGTTCCTTGCAGATTTCGGCGAGGAAGAGTGGGTACAGGCGGAGCGCGCGCAGCTGAAAAAAGTATATTCCGATGCACTGAAAGAAGTAAGTGAGTATCTTCTGAAAAACGAGGAGTTCGATGAGCTGCAGAAACTGACTTCTGTTGCTTCCGAACTGTATCCGTTCGACGAGTGGCAGGCAGTCCAGATGCAGGCGCTGATCGGCCTGGAGAGATACAAAGAGGCCATGAAACTGTACGAGCAGACCTCGAAACATTACTTTGAAGAGCTTGGCGTTACACCGAGCGAGAAACTGGTGGAGCAGTACCGCTATCTGGGAAGCCGCATGGGCAGCAGACACCGCGTGATCGAAGAGGTACAGGCAGATCTTCAGGAGAGCCCGGGAGAAAAGGGCGGAGCATTCTTCTGTTCCCTCGCCGGATTCCGTGACTGCTACCGACTTGTTTACCGTATGTCCGAGCTGAACGGACAGATGCCGTGGCTGATGCTGTGCACCATTACAGACGGAAAAGGTTACCCGGCAAAAGGCGGTCCGCGCCTTGACCGTATGTCCGAAAAGCTGCTTGAGGTAATGAAACGCAGCCTGCGTCATTCCGATTTCTTTGCAAAATACAGCCCGTCCCAGTATGTGATTCTGCTGCAGGGCGGCAGCCAGAGAGGATGCGAACTCGTCTACAAGAGAATCAGCGAGCGCTTCTCCGAGGAGAAAAAAGGCTGGGCAAAGAATCTGAAATACAGTGCACTGCCGGCAATTCAGACCGAAAAAGAGCTTGAGTTCTTAGAAGGAGACGATGTTTTATGATTCGCGTACAGCTGCCTGGAAGATTCCGCATGTACGATGAAACACGCTGCCTCAACGAGGAAGCGATTCATTCCCCGATGATCACAAAGCTGCTGGTTTATATGATCTGCAACAAAAACCATATCGTAACACTGGAACAGTTAACCGAAGCACTCTGGACGGATGAGAAGAGTGAAAATCCGTACGGAGCACTGAAAAATATGATGTACCGTCTGCGCGGAACGCTGCGGAAGGTATGGCCGGTTAAGAGAGGATCATGCCTGCTATATGAAGGCTGTCATGGAACTGACGAAAAGCCTGGAGCACCGCAGACCGCAAAGGAAAAGTACAGGTTCTCAGTGATCTAAAAGAGCTTTATCAGGAACCAAGAGAATTAGAAAAAATAAATTAATTTTTAAGTTGACAGCAGACTAAACAAATAGTAACTTTAAGCTGTGATGAAACGAGCTTAAATCCAGAAAAAGTCTGCTGTCTTAAGTTAAATAAAGTACAACAGACAGGGAGGATAACAAACATGAGTTACAGAGAAGTATATGAAAAATGGTGCAATGATCCATATTTTGATGAGGCATCCAGAGAAGAGCTGAAAGCACTCGAAGGAAATGAGGCAGAAATCGAAGACCGTTTCTACCGTCAGCTTGAGTTCGGTACCGGCGGACTCCGCGGTGTCATCGGAGCGGGTACCAACCGCATGAACATCTACACCGTACGCCAGGCAACCCAGGGCCTTGCCAACTACATTATTTCCCAGAACGGACAGGAAAAAGGCGTAGCCATCGCACACGATTCCAGAAGAATGTCTCCGGAATTCGCACGCGAAGCAGCACTCTGCCTGAATGCAAACGGAATCAAAACGTATCTGTTCGAGTCCCTGCGTCCGACACCGGAGCTTTCTTTTGCTGTCCGTGAATTCGGCTGTATTTCCGGTATCGTCATTACCGCAAGCCACAACCCGAGAGAGTACAACGGATACAAAGTATACTGGGAGGACGGCGCACAGATTACACCGCCGCACGACAAAAACATTCTCGCAGAGGTAGCAAAAGTAACCGAGTTTTCTGCCGTTAAAACGATGGAAGAAGATGATGCAAGAGCAGAAGGCCTGTTCCAGGTCATCGGAACCGATTTTGATGACCGTTACGTTGCAAAATTAAAAGAGCAGAGCATTCATCCGGAAATCATCAAAGATGCGGCAAAAGATATGAAGATCGTCTACACACCGCTTCACGGAACCGGAAATGTGCCGGTACGCCGCGTTCTGCGCGAGCTTGGCTTTAATCAGGTTTACGTTGTAAAAGAGCAGAAAGTGCCGGACGGAAACTTCCCGACGGTGGCTTACCCGAACCCGGAAGACGAGAAAGCATGGACACTGGCGCTGAAACTGGCAAAAGAAGTAGACGCTGACATCATCCTTGCAACCGACCCTGATGCAGATCGTCTCGGCGTTTATGCAAAAGACAGCAAGACCGGCGAGTACGTAAGCTTCACCGGAAACATGTCCGGTATGCTGATCGCAGAGTATATTCTGCGTGAGCGCACCAAGAACGGAACCATGCCGGAGAACCCGGCACTCGTTGAGACGATTGTTACGACCGATATGGCAAAAGCAATCGCAAAAGCTTATAACGTGGCACTGATCGAGGTTCTGACCGGATTCAAATACATCGGCGAGCAGATCAAATTTTTTGAGCAGAGCGGTGCACACAATTATGTATTTGGTCTGGAAGAGAGCTATGGCTGCCTGGCCGGAACATATGCAAGAGATAAAGATGCCTGCGTGGCAGTTATGATGCTCTGCGAGGTTGCTGCATACTACAAACAGCAGGGCAAAACACTGTGGGATGCCATGGTGGATATGTACGAGGAGTACGGCTACTACAAAGAGGGTCTTGCAACGATGACCTTAAAAGGTATCGACGGTGCAAAAGAGATCCAGACCATGATGACCAACTTCCGTGAGAACCCGCCAAAAGAGCTGGGCGGTTTCCAGGTTCTTGCCGTACGCGATTACAAAGCAGATGTACGCCAGGATCTCGTAAGCGGAGAGAAGAGCGCGACCGGACTTCCGTCCTCCAACGTTCTTTACTATGAGCTGGAAAACAACGCATGGTGCTGTGTGCGCCCATCCGGTACTGAGCCGAAGATCAAATTCTATTTCGGCGTAAAAGGCACATCCCTTGAAGATGCAGCCGAGAAACTGGAAAAATTAAAAAATGCAATGGTAACTGCTTAAACGCTGTGTGATATAGAAACAAAAAAAGGCCTCAGCCCGGCGGGTGAGGTCTTTTTGTACAAAAATCGGCCCGGCGGATCAAGCTTACCTGAAATAAGGAGAAGAAAATGGCGATTTTATATTATGATGAGAAAAAGCTTTTTCAGTTAAATACAGAGAATACGACGTATGTGATCGGCCTGAGCCCGGAAGGCTACGTCGGACATGTTTACTATGGACCCCTTCTGCACGGAGAGCCGGATCTGTATCCGCTCCGCATGGATGAGCCGCCGTTCACCCCGTCCGTCAATAAGAGAGAGAAATCTTCGTTCCTCGACCGTTTTCCAATGGAATACCCGACCGGAGGAGTCGGCGATTACCGTGAGAGCTGTCTGAATATAAGAAATGCACAGGGCCGTATGGGATGTGAGATTTTCTTTGATTCCTATGAAATTTTCAAAGGAAAACGCCCGCTGACCGGTCTTCCAGCTTCTTTTGGAACCGAGGACGAAGTAGAAACTCTGGAAATCACCTGCAAAGATCCTGTTCTTGATCTTGTTGTTGTCCTTTCCTACTCTGTTTTTACAAAAGAAAACGTTATCACCCGAAGTGTCCGCGTGAAAAATGAAGGCAGTGAAGCGCTGAAGGTAGAGAAAATCTACAGTGCCTGCCTCGATATGGACAACGAAGACTTTGAGATGCTTTCTCTTCATGGATCCTGGGGAAGAGAACGCCACATCCAGCAGGGTGCGCTCCGTTACGGAAAACAGCTCGTTTCCTCCGGAAAAGGAGAGTCCAGCCATCAGGAGCACCCGTTTGTGGCCCTGGTGACACCGGGAACGGATCAGGAGCGCGGCGAGGTTTACGCAATGCACTTCGTATATTCCGGCAACTTTATCGGACAGGTGGAAAGATGCCAGTTTGATACCGTTCGTATGGTCATGGGTATCAACCAGGAGGAGTTCTGCTGGAATTTAAAAGCCGGCGATGAATTCCAGGCGCCGGAGGTTGTTATGGTCTACTCTGCCGAGGGACTTGGCAAAATGACGCGTTCCTACCATGCATTTTATCGCAGACATATGATCCGCAGCCCGTACAACCACAAAAAACGCCCGATTCTGATTAACAACTGGGAAGCAACTTACTTTGATTTTGATACCGATAAACTCCTCGATATCGCAAGAGAGGCAAAAAAAGACGGCATCGAGATGCTTGTTATGGATGACGGCTGGTTCGGAAAACGAAATAAAGACGATTCTTCCCTCGGTGACTGGGTTGTCAACGAAGAGAAGATCAAAGGCGGCCTGAAAAATCTGGTTGACAAAGTGAATGAAATCGGTCTTGAATTCGGTATCTGGTTCGAGCCGGAGATGATCTCCCCGGACTCTGATCTCTACAGAGAGCACCCGGAATGGGCGATTCAGATTCCGGGAAGAGAAGCGACTGAGATCCGCTGCCAGTACGTGCTGGATCTCTCCCGCCCGGAAGTGCAGGATTATGCGTATGAATGTGTGGCAAAAATCCTGCGCAGTGCAAACATCAAATACGTGAAATGGGATATGAACCGTCAGTTAAGCGACCTGGGAAGCACCTACCTGGACAAAGATTCCCAGCAGGAGCTGTTCCACCGCTACGTGCTCGGTATGTATGCGATGCAGGAGCGTCTGATACAGGAGTTCCCGGATCTGCTTCTGGAGAACTGCTCCGGCGGCGGTGCACGTTTCGATCCTGGAATGCTTTACTACAGTCCGCAGATCTGGTGCTCCGACGACACCGATGCGATTGAGCGTCTGGAAATCCAGGAGGGAACAGCCCTCATTTACCCGCTCTGCTCAATGGGTGCACACGTCAGCGTATGCCCGAACCACACGGTTGGCCGTGTAACTCCGTTTACAACGAGAGGCCATGTGGCACTGGCCGGAACGTTCGGCTATGAGCTTGATATCACAAAACTGCCGGAAGAAGAGAGAAAGCTGATTCCGGAGCAGACCGCAATGTATCACAAATATCATGAACTGATCCGCGAGGGAGAGTATTACCGTATTCTTTCCAGCCGTGAAAACCACAGATCCGACTGCTGGGCAGTAGCATCGGAGGATAAAAGCGAAGTGCTTGTGACCTACGTACAGGTGCTGGCACAGGCAAATATGCCGTCCCGCAAGGTTCGCCTGCGCGGCTTTGATCCGGCGAAAAAATATCGTCTGGAGGGAACCGATGAGGTTTACAGCGGCGAGATGCTGATGAATGCCGGTTTCCGGATGAAAGATTTCTGGGGTGATTTCGTCAGCAGACTGTATCACTTTGTTGCAGTAGACTAAGGAGCAACGGATATGGCAAAAGTAAGATTGGCAGATATTGCAAAGGTGGCGGGCGTCAGCGCCGTCACCGTGCATAACGCGATTACAGGACAGAAAGGGGTCAGCGATGAGATGCGCGCCCGGATTCTGGAAATTGCAAAGGAAATGGGGTACCGCCAGCCGGGAAGCGGAGCGAGAAATACACAGGGAAAAAGCCTGCGCTGCATCGGAGTGGTGATTCCGGAACGGTATCTGGCAGAGTATACGACATTTTACTGGAAAATGTATCAGGAGATGGCACTGGCGGCGACGGAAAAGAGCTGTATGGTGACCGTGGAGATCCTGAAACAGGAGATGGAAGATGAGATGATCGTGCCGTGCATCGCCAAGGAGCAGACCGTCGATGCACTGATCCTTATGGGAGCCGCGATTACATCCACTATCTGAAGAAAAACGTGGATCTTCCGATCGTATTTCTGGATTTCTACGACAATGAGCTGGCAAAAGATGCCGTGATCGCAGATAACTTTCACGGAATGTATCTGATGACGGAATACCTGTATGAGCATGGCCTTACCAAGCTGGCTTTTGTCGGTTCGATTCATTTTTCCAGCAGTATCATGGATCGGTACTGCGGTTTTTCTAAGGCTGTTCTGGAACACCGCGATGTGACACCGGCGGAATGGATTCTGGAGGACCGTGATGAGCGGGGCCAGATCGAAATTCATCTCCCGGAACAGATGCCGGAAGCGTTCGTCTGCAACTGCGACCTGACCGCCGGCCTTCTGATGCTCGAGCTGGAAAAACGCGGCATCTCCGTGCCGGAGGACGTTTCCGTTGTCGGCTTCGATAATTACCTGTATCCGGGTTTCCCGGATCTCAAGATCACTTCGTATGAGATCAATACGAAGGCGATGGTAAAAGTAGCGCTCGAAAAAGCGCTGAAGCAGATCCGCGGCGCGGCATCCGGCAAAAATATGGAAATTGTCTCCGGACAGCTGGTGCCGAAAGAGAGCGTAAAGCTTTGATTTTTATAACTGAATTATAAATTAAGAAACGGGGCATTTTGAAATGCCCCGTTTTTGTACATATTACACAACAAAGTCACTTAAAAATTGACAGTATCTAACGGAACTTATTTTTTAAGTAATTTCCAGTTGAAAAATTAATCATCTATGTTAAAATTAAGCTAAAGGACTGGGCGTGAGGGTGATAAAACACGGCGGTTCGGAGAAAAAAGAATGAAAAAACAAGATTCTGTCCACTAACAGAAACTTAAAAAAACAAAGTACAACTCATAAACAAACAATATTTTTCATGGAGGTTTCAAAAAATGAGCGAAGTTAAAATTATTGGAGATGCTGTCAAAAATATGCCATGGCAGGAAGGCCCGGCTGAGTTTTCCGGTGCACCGGTATGGAGATACAGCGAGAATCCGATCATCGGAAGAAATCCGGTGAAGGAAGTAGCAAGAATCTTCAACAGCGCCGTTATGCCGTACGGCGACGAGTTCATCGGAGTATTCCGTGGTGAGCAGACAAACGGAATCCCGTACATCTACCTTGGAAGAAGCAAAGATGCGATCCACTGGAATTTCGATGAGAACAAAATCCAGTTCGTTGACGAAGAAGGCAAACCGTTCATGCCGGTTTACGCATATGACCCGCGTCTTGTAAAAGTAGAAGATACCTACTACATCATCTGGTGCCAGGACTTCTACGGTGCAGCCATCGGAATGGCAAAAACAAAAGATTTTGAAACCTTCGTACGTGTGGAGAATCCATTCCTTCCATTCAACAGAAATGCCGTTCTCTTCCCGAGAAAAATCAACGGCAACTTCGTGATGCTGTCCCGTCCAAGCGACAGCGGCCACACACCGTTCGGTGACATCTTCCTGTCCGAGAGCCCGGATATGCTGTACTGGGGCAAACACCGCCACGTCATGAGCAAGAGCCCGGAGTGGTGGGAGTCCTTAAAGATCGGCGGCGGCGCAGCTCCGATTGAGACCAACGAAGGATGGCTGCTGTTCTACCACGGTGTAAGCGGCACCTGCAATGGCTATGTATACAGCATCGGCGGCGCAATCCTCGACAAAGAGAATCCGTCCATCGTAAAATACCGCTGCCAGAACTTCCTTCTGACACCGGAAGAGTGGTATGAGGAGAGAGGCTTCGTTCCGAACGTAACCTTCCCGTGCGCAACCATTCACGATGCAGAGACCGGAAAGATCGCGATCTACTACGGCGCAGCCGATACGTATGTAGGACTGGCATTCACAACCGTAGATCTGATTGTAGATTATATCAAGAAAAACAGTGTCGTACGCGAGTCTGACACCGAAATTGGAAGAAGATAAGAAAGAAGGAAAGAAAAGATGCAGTCTTTGGCAAAGGAAGTAAAGCAGGAGCTTACTGGACGGATCGTTCCGTTCTGGGAGGGCTTAAGAGATGAGGAATACGGCGGATTTTACGGCTATCAGGACTTTGATCTGAACGTGCAGAAAACGTATGAGAAGGGCTGCATCTTAAACAGCAGAATTCTCTGGTTTTTCTCGAATGCGTACCTGACCTTAAAGGACGAGAAGCTGCGCGCCGATGCGGAGCATGCGTACCGCTTTATGAAACAGGCGTGTGTGGACCGCGAGTACGGTGGCGTGTTCTGGTCTGTCACCTACGACGGAAAACCGCTCGATACGACAAAGCATACGTACAATCAGGCATTTGCAATTTATGCGCTGTCTACGTATTTTGATGCGACGGGCGACACCGAGGCGCTGGAGCTGGCAAAATCGCTGCAGCAGATCATCGAGACACACTGCACCGACGAGTACGGTTATCTCGAGGCATTTACCCGCGATTTCAAGCCGGAGAGCAATGAAAAGCTCTCGGAGAACGGCGTCATGGCAGAGAAGACCATGAATACGCTGCTGCATGTTTTCGAAGCATATACCGAGCTGTACCGCGTGACAAAGGATCCGTTTACCGGTGACCGTCTCCGCTTTATGATGGATCTCTTCGCGGATAAAGTATATAACAAAGAAAAAGGCCGTCAGGAAGTATTCTTCGACCGGACATGGAATACGCTGATTGATCTGTATTCTTATGGCCATGATATCGAGACTTCCTGGCTGATCGACCGGGGTACAGAAGTGCTCGGCGATCCGGCTTACCGGGAAAAACTGCTGCCGATCACCGGAGAGATTGCGGAAAATATCTACAACACGGCATACAAAAATCATTCGCTGATGAATGAGTGCGAGCGCGGTGTGGATGATACCACAAGAGTCTGGTGGGTACAGGCAGAAGCAGTCGTTGGATTTTTAAATGCATGGCAGAAAAAACCGGAGGAAACAAAGTATCTCGATGCGGCAAAAGACATCTGGGGCTACATCAAGGAATATGTGATCGACAAACGAGAGGGGTCTGAGTGGTTCTGGTGCGTGAATGCAGACGGAAGCCCGATTCATGAGCCGATTGTAGAACCGTGGAAATGCCCGTATCACAATGGACGTATGTGTATGGAAGTAATTGGGAGGTTAAAAGATGCTGAATAAACAGTATTATGTGGAAAAAGCCAAGGTAGACCGCCTTGTGGCAAGAAAGAACACAAAAGCAGATTTTTACAACGGTATTTATGACCGCTATGAGTATCCGGTGCTGACAAGAGAGTTCGCTCCGGTTCACTGGAGATATGATCTGGATGAGGAGACGAATCCGTACTTTATGGAGCGTCTCGGCATCAACGCTGTGATGAACTCCGGCGCGATTTATCTGAATGGAAAGTATTATCTCGTTGTCCGCGTGGAGGGCAATGACAGAAAATCTTTCTTTGCTGTTGCAGAGAGTGATACTGGTATCGACGGATTCCATTTCTGGGATTACCCGGTTGTGCTGCCGGATACCTGCGCAGAGGAAACCAACGTTTATGACATGCGTCTGACCCAGCACGAGGACGGCTGGATTTACGGAGTGTTCTGCTCTGAGAGCAAGGACAAAAACGATCCGGATCTGTCCGCGGCTGTTGCTGAGGCTGGTATCGTAAGAACGAAAGACCTGAAGACCTGGGAGCGTCTGGACAACCTGAAAACCTTACGTTCTCCGCAGCAGAGAAACGTTGTTCTGCATCCGGAGTTCGTAGACGGAAAATATGCCTTCTACACCCGTCCGATGGATGGTTTCATTGAGACCGGAAGCGGCGGAGGAATCGGCTTCGGACTCTGCGATGATATCACACACGCTGTCATCGACGAGGAGAAGATCATCAGCAAACGTATTTATCATACCCTGACCGAGTCCAAAAACGGTGCTGGAGCAGTGCCGATCCGAGGTAAGAAATGCTGGATCAACATTGCACACGGTGTAAGAAATACAGCAGCAGGCCTTCGCTACGTTCTGTATGTCTTCGGTACCGATCTGAACGATCCGTCCAAAGTCATTGCAGAGCCGTCCGGTGTATTCCTGGTTCCGCTTGGAAAAGAGAGAGTCGGAGACGTTTCCAACGTTGTATTTACAAACGGCGCGATTGCGCGTGAGAACGGAGAGGTTTACATCTACTATGCATCCTGCGATACAAGAATGCATGTAGCAACCACCACAATCGACAAACTCGAGGACTATCTGTTCAACACACCGCAGGATCCGCACAGATCCCCGGACTGCGTAAAACAGAGATGCGAGCTGATCTCCAAAAACCTGGAGCTGCTGAAAAACGAGAAATAAAAGCGTCCGCTGCGGCGCATGAAAAAAGGAGCTGTTCTCTTTACGGAAACGCTCCTTTTTTCATGCATATTATTTGTTTTTGGGTTTCTGATCGTCGATGGAAGTTAAAATTCCATAGAAGAAGCGCGGTGCATCGGGATCTGTAAAGGTCATGAAAACCTGGAAAGTGTTTCGAGAAGAACCGAAACGTCAACGGGTTTCGCGATATGGGCGTTCATGCCGGATTCCAGTGCTTTTCGGCGGTCCTCTTCAAACGCGTTTGCCGTCATGGCGACAATCGGGATTTCCCCGCGTTTTCCCGGGAGTGCACGGATCGCTTCTGCGGCCTGATAGCCGTTCATGTTCGGCATCTGAATATCCATCAGAATAACATTGTAATAATCTTCTGGTGCGTTCTGGACTGCTTTTAAGCAGAGGGCGCCGTCTTTTACGTGCTCGGCGTGAATGCCGTTTTCTTCCAGAACGGTGAGTACAATTTCTGCATTCAGGTCATTATCCTCGGCAAGCAGCACGCGTTTTTCGGAAAGCGTCTGCAGGGACTGCTCGAGAATCTCGTCTTTATGCTGGTGAGCCGCAAGCTGTTCTTCGGTCGGAAGTCCAAACGTGAGGCAGACCGTAGTTATTGTTCCGGCACCGAGTTCGCTTTCCACATCGATCGTTCCGCCCATCAGATTCACGAGGGATTTGACGATCGGAAGGCCGAGGCCGGTTCCGGTGATGTGGCTTTCGGTGGAGGAATGTTCTCTTGTAAATTCTTCAAAAATATGCGGCAGATACTCTTTGCTCATGCCGATGCCGTTGTCCTTCACGGTGATGCGGTAGGAGGCAAAGCCCTTCCTTGGTGCCGGTGTCTCTTCGATTTTTACGGAAATTTTTCCGCCCTCCGGCGTATACTTGATGGAGTTGCTGATGATATTCAGCAGAATCTCCCGTATTTTTGTCCGGTCGCAGAGGATGGCATCGTGTTCCACCGTGTTGTAACAGAGATAGGAAAGATTTTTGCTTTTTAACGAAGGCTCAAACACTGCATTCAGGGAATTGATCAGCTCGCTGTAGCTGCCGAGCTCGATTTTCAGCGAGGCCTTACCGCTCTCAATGCGCGCCATCTCAAGCACGTAGTTGATCAGGGAGAGCAGAAAACTGCTGGAGGACTTGATTTTTGCAATGTAGTCGACCGCGCGGTCCTTCTCGTCGATGTGCTTTTCCAGCAGATCCGAGAAACCGATGATGGCATTCATCGGGGTTCGGATGTCGTGGCTCATGTTGAACAGAAAACGTGTTTTTGCTTCGTTGGCAGACTGTGCTTCCTGTACGGCTTTTTCCAGTTCTGCTGCGTGAATCTCGTCTTTATAGCGGCGCATCTGGAACTGCAGAAAACCAATAGAGGCAAGCAGGGAAAGGATGAGTCCGAGTGCAAAGGAAACAAAAACCTGCAGCGGACTGAGCCAGCCGTTTTTCGGTACAATTTCAAAATGCCAGGTGTCGTTCGGCACGGTGCAGAGAACTTCGATGGCATCGGAACGCCGGGAATTGCCGGAGTGTGCGATGGAAACGTGTTCGCCGGTGGCCGGAGAAATTTTCCAGAGTTCGTAGGTGTAGCCGGCTTCTTCCAGTGTATCCAGTTCAATTTCGTTCAGAAACGATTCCCAGTCGAGAACGAGAATCGAAAAGCCCCAGAAGGTCTGGTCACCGTTGGCATCGGTGGTATAAATCGGGTCAAAGAGCAGTGCTCCGATGTCGCCCTGCTGCAGCTCAAACGGTCCTGCAATCGTGTATTCGCCGCTCTCTTTGGCAAGGCGTGCCTCCTGTTTCCGGGCAGGATGCTCGAGCATGTTAAGTCCGAGTGCGGCTTCGTTTCCGCTCATCGGATAAATCAGTGTGACAATGCCGTCCTTTGCAAGCTCATGTGCTTTGATGACATTCTGGTCGTCCTGCATCAGCGAGGAGAGGACGGAAAACTCTTCGTCATTGACGGTATAACCGGCTTCAATCATGTGTTTCATCAGATTGGATTCGGCAAGATAATGGTTTAACTGCGATTTCACGCGGCCGATGGTCGTCTGTGCGGTATAGTCAGCTTTCAGCTTTGCTTCCTTTAACTGATTCTGATACAGAAAAACGGCGCAGAGCTCGACAAGAAAAAATGTAATAAAAAACAGCAGAAGCGCCTGAAATCGAATCTGTTTTTGCGTTAATTTTGTTTTCATATCGGATGCTCATCTAAATTCGTAATATTTCCGGCTTTTTCAGGTGATTTTTTTGAGTAAAAACGAAGGCCGGAGTTAAAAATATTATATCGGATTTACCCTGGGATTTCAATAAAAGAAGCGTTAAGTTTGAAAGAGAACGGGATGAAATGAATGGGAAATGTAATGCATAAGAAGAAAATTGCCAGAATGGGCGGAGAATGGAATTGCCAGATAGTTGCTCATTATATCAAAATCATTTATAATAGGGACAGACGACACAGAATGAAGGATTGACAATACAATGGACTATGTGATTTTTGACCTGGAATGGAACCAGTGTCCCTATGGAAAAGGAAAAGAGAACCCGAAGCTGCCATTTGAGATTATTGAGATCGGCGCGGTGAAGATGGATGGTGAGCGGAATGTGCTGGGAACGTTTCACCGGATTGTAAAACCGGTGGTCTACCAGCATCTCCATCACCGGACGCGCGAGGTCGTCGGACTGACAGAAGAGGATCTGCAGAACGGAATCCCATTTGCGCAGGCCGTGCAGGAATTTTTTGCATTCTCCGGCGGTGCGTGCATGTTCGGCACCTGGGGACCGGGAGACCTGACGGAGCTCCAGCGGAACATGAAATTTTATAACCTCCTGTCGCTGATCCGCGGGCCGATTCATTTTTACGATGTACAGAAACTGTTCGCGATCCAGTACGAAACGATGAAGAGCCGCCGGGCGCTCGAGTACGCCGCCGACTTCCTCCATCTCCCGAAGGACGAGCATTTTCATCAGGCGCTTTCGGATGCAAAATATACGGCCGACATTTTTGCGCGCATCGATATGGATGTTGTGCTGGCGTACGACTCGATCGACGTATATCAGAACCCGAAATCGAAAAAAGAGGAGATCCACGCCGTCTATAATGGCTACACGAAATTCATCTCCCGCGAATTCGACACAAAAGAAGAAGCCATGCACGACCGCGAGGTCTGCAGCACGCACTGCTGCATCTGCGGGAAAACGGCAAGAAAACGCTTACGCTGGTTTTCGGCCGGCGGGAAAAACTACTACTGCGTAGCCTGGTGCCCGGAGCACGGATATTTGAAAGGCAAAGCCCGCATGAAACATTCGGATGAAGGAAAACTCTTCGTCGTGAAAACCATCCGCATCAGCAGCGAACAGGAGGCGGGGGAAATCCGGCAGAAGAAAGAGAACCTGCGGAAGAAGAGGAATCAGAAGAGGAAAGAAATGTAAGAAAGGCAGAGGAAATGGAAACGGGATAAAAGGTTTCATTTCTTCTGCCTTTTTAATTGGAAAACAGAGCGGGATCGGTTATAATAAAAAATAATGGAACGTATGAAAAGAGGAGGCGCAGAATGGGAGCTTATTTAAACAGTCAGACACCGTATACCCTGTATCAGAGTGAGAGCCGCAGCCCGTATTTTGTGGATAAAACAATGCTGCTGCAGGAACTGTTTCCCTATGTGGCTGCAGGGAATCGCCATCTTTGCGTCACAAGGCCGCGCAGATTTGGAAAAACAATTGCGGCCAATATGATCAGCTCGTTTTTTCAGAAGGGTATTGATTCAGGTGAACTTTTTGACCGGCTTAAAATTTCAGAAGCGGATGACTGCCAGAAATACAAAAACAAGTATAACGTCATTCGGATTGATTTCAGTAAAATGCCGAGAAACTGTGAATCTTACCGACAGTATATCGAGCGTGTGGAAGAACTTCTGATCAGTGATCTGCGGGAAGCGTATCCGGATGCAAAAACCAGTGAAACAGATGCGATTGGAGATATTCTGGAAGAGATCTTTCAACAGTATCATGGCGAAAAATTTATTTTTGTTCTGGACGAATGGGATTTTATTTTTCACAGGGGATTTATAACAGAAGCGGATAAAGCAAAGTATGTGGCATTTTTAAGTAATCTGCTGAAGGACCGTCCCTATGTGATTTTATCGTATATGACGGGAATTTTGCCGATTGCGAAATATTCCAGCGGATCGGAACTGAATATGTTTGCGGAGTTCACGATGGTAAATTCACCAATGTTCGGAACATACTTTGGATTTACAGATGACGAAGTGGATGATTTGTATGAAAGGTACTGTAGAGAATGCGAAAAACAGAGAAAAATAAAAAATGTGACGCGAAAAGGTCTGCGAGACTGGTATAACGGTTATTATACAAAATCGGGAGAGCGGGTATACAATCCACGCTCCGTTGTTTTTGCACTACAGTTTAACAATCTGGCAAATTACTGGACCAGCTCAGGTCCATATGATGAAATTTATTATTACATTCGAAATAATGTATCCGACGTCAGGGATGACCTTGCACTGATGGCAGCAGGAGAGTCAGTTTCGGCAAAAATACAGGAATATGCGGCCACTTCCATGAACCTGTCTACGAGAGATGAAATTTACTCTGCGATGGTGGTGTATGGATTTTTAAGCTATTTGAATGGAAAAGTGTCTATTCCGAACAGGGAATTGATGGAGAAGTTTGATGAGCTGCTGATGAAGAATGAATCTCTGGGATATGTATATCGTCTGGCGAAAGAGTCCGAGAAAATGCTGAAAGCGACTCTGGCGGGAGATACGCATACGATGGAAAAAATTCTGGAACTGGTGCACGATACGGAAGTTCCGCTGCTGTCGTACAACCATGAGACAGAATTGTCAGCCATTGTCAATCTGGTATACCTGGCTGCGCGTGACAGTTACCGGGTAGAGCGTGAGGATAAGGCGGGAGTTGGGTATGTGGATTTTATTTTCTATCCATATGATCTGACCGCAGATGGAATTATTCTTGAACTAAAAGTAGACCACACTCCGGAAGAAGCAATTCAGCAGATCAAAGACAGGAAGTATGCATTAAAATTTGTGCCGCGGCTTGCAGAACAGAAAAAGTATACAGGAAAAATACTGGCTGTGGGAATTGGGTATGAAAAGACGGAGAAAAAGCACAGGTGTAGAGTGGAAAGCTTAAATTGAGTGCTTGAGAGGTAAGAGAACTATCGATAAAAGCAGGTTTGTCGGTAGTTTTCTGTTATAGAGAAGAAATGGGGGCAGAGCAATGAAAACAATCCATAAAATTTCCGGAATTTTTCTGTGGTGTGTCGTTGGCGTGTTTCTTGGAAAGAGCGTTTATACGTATTATGACTACACAGCACACCCCGGTTTGTATGAGACGTGGTCTGCACCGTGGTATACAGGGATTCTGCGGGATGGCGTAATTGCGGCGGTTCTGATTGCGGTGACGCTGGCGGTTCGGTGGGTGATTCAAAGAAAAATGAGGAAGGAATAGAAGGCGATGATTTTTAAGAGACTTGGCTTGATGAGGAGTCGTTTTTACGGAAAGAACTGAAAGAATAAGAAAAGACAAAAGGACGAAAAACAATGGCAAAATTATATTTCCGCTACGGCGCGATGGGCAGTTCGAAATCTGCTAATATTTTGATGGTTCGCTATAATTATGAGGAGCGCGGGCAGTATGCTGTCCTGTTGAAGCCGCGGACGGACAACCGCGACGGAGAACATGAAATCAAGTCCCGCATCGGGCTGGAGGCACCGGCGGAATATGTGGATGAATTTTTAAAAGAAATTTCAGAGACCTGGAGTGCAGACAGCGGGGAATACCGGTATCACGGAAAGAAAGTGGATGCGGTTCTTAT
>OGJI01001968.1_pt1 | contig 20226 bp, 11 predicted proteins | sample 1572031 | NCBI WGS metagenome assembly OGJI01 (sample SAMEA2582119, study PRJEB24529) | metagenome | biome: Human gut stool | place: China | collected 2011
CTTGCCATTTTCGTCTCTCCATTTTCATCAAATATAATAAACATATACTTGCCCTCACTGCTTACATCAAAGAATATATGTTTTACTTTAATGCCTTGTTCTTTTGCCTGACCAATGTAAAAAATCTTTGCAATCTCTATTACTCTATCGTCCAATCCATTATCGAAAATAATTATTTTTTCTCTTAATTCTCCCGGAGATTTTACGATTCTATACAGATATTTTTCTGCCATTAAATCCTCGAATATTTCAGGCATATCTTCGCCACTAAACATATTGCATGCACTTTCATAGTCTTCCTTATCCTGAACATAATATATCATTATTCTATCTTCCATCTGATGATAGAGACTGCTATAATTTATCCTTGCCTCACAACCGCACTTATTACATTTGAATTTAAAAATCTCTCCTGTTAATACCTTCTTCTTCATTTCCGGATTAAGAACAGTATTTATACTGCTCCACATAACAAACTTACTCTCTTTTCCACACTTTGGACATTTAATTGTTTCTTCACTTATTTTTGACATAGCCGTATCTCCTTCCATAAATCTTCTTATAACCTTCTAACTAACCATTCCCTCAACATTTTCCATTTGTTTTTCATCACTCCTCCCCGCCATAACCTGACTAACTACGTCTTTACTTTGTTCAGATATATCATTTTTCTCCACTTCAATTACTACATTTTTCAGATTAGGCACGTCCAATATTTCCTCGATTTCGTCAAGGTTGTCTTCACATGTATCTGCAAGTGCCTCGCAGTCAATATAATCTGTCAAAACATAAAGACACTTAAGTTCTTCCATTTTTGCTTTTCTTTCAAGTCTTAATTCTTTTAATTTTTTAAAAACATTGTATCCCTGTGCCACATTGCATTTGGCTTCTTCTGTTTCTTCCAATATTTTTTCAATTTCATCATCGATATCGTTTATGTCCATCTGTAGATTTGCAATATACTGTGCTGCATTTCTGTAGAAATCAGCCTGCTGCTTTGCAAAAGAATACCAATCATTTTTCTTTCCATCAAAAGGAGTATTTTTTCTTTCCTGAATCATCATTTCTTCACCGCCTTCATTTTCATATGTACCATTTAAACAAAAATTCTGCTTTTTAGTCTCATAATTATCTTCGTAGTCATTTTGACTTTCGTATAAATCTTCTTTTTCCAAACGTTTATCTTTCATTACACAATTTTTAAATAATTCTTTGTACTTTCGTGGATTGTATTTTCTTGTTTCCAAACCTTTAATACTATTAAGTGCCTGTTTCGCCTTAATAACATTAGCATGAGTTCCAAGATTTACCTGAAAGCATTCCACCCTTTGAATTTCATCCTTAATGTCTCTTCGATTTTCACGACAAACTCTTAACAATTCAACCAAATCAATTGCCTGTTCATCGTCCATCTGACATAACTCAATATAATGAAGAATATCGCAAATCTTCTGATCAACGTCCGATTGCTTCTTATTTAATTCGTCACGATAATCCTTAAGACCTTCAACCACATAAGTAAAATGTGTCAAATACTCTGTCCAATCCATTTCCGACAAATTATATGCACAAACACTTTTCTCCGGCTGTTCCAAAATTTCGTCATAAGTAAGCTCTTTGACAGCCGAAATATTTTCATCCTGTTCTTCCTCATCCGGCTCCTCTCGTACTTCCACGCTGTTAAATGCAATATTGCCTCCGTCATTTCCATCTTCCGTTTCTATTGGAATAGCACGATAGAATGCTGATTTCTTTCCTGTTCCAATATGACTTTTCGCCTGGTCATAATTAAATACTGTTGCATCTGTTTCATTTCTTACAGCCACCAACACTTTTCCACTCCTTATTTTCCATTATTTTCCGCTATAATCCCTAATATAGTATAGTGAATCCGCTCCCATAGGCACCTCCGATTCTAACATTCCATTTTTTTGCTATTTAATTAAGAGTCCCGATTTAACTGTTAAGTAGATTCTACTTTTTTAGCTGTCCCAAAAGCAGGACTTGTATTACAAAATTTTGATATTTAATTGCAATTTAAACTGCTAGTTTTTCTATGCTACTACTTTTGCAAACTAGCAGTTACCTTTGCAAAAGTGTATATTTTAAGTAGTCTTTGTTTGATCAGAAAGGAGGCTTTTATGCCAAAACAATTATCCTTATCTGAACGAATAATTATTGAACGTATGATTAGTAAAGACTACTCTTTTGCCTCTATTGGTAGAAATCTTGAACGTTCAGCTTCTACCATTTCTAGAGAAGTAATTAAATATCGATGCTTTGTTGATAGAATTCCTCTCCCTGGCGAGAATGATTGTACTCACAAAAACTCTTGCCTAAAGAATTCTATCTGCGATGATGTTGGAGTACATAGATGTTATGGATATCGTTGTAAGCGATGTCCTGAAGATCGTATATGCACAAATATTTGCGCTTCTTATGAATCTTCTCAATGTCCTCTTTTAGATAAACCTCCTTATGTCTGCACTAATTGTTCTATGCTTAAACAATGTAAACGTAACAAGGCTTACTATACAGCTCACAGAGCTGATGCTGCTCATCACAAAAGCATTCGCAATGCTCATTCCGGTGTCAGAAAAACTCCATCTGAATTAAGAGCAATTGCTGATATAATTGAACCTCTTATTGCTAAAGGTCAATCTCTAAATCACATTTGTGCTACGCACTTAGATGAATTAGGTATATCAGAGAGAACTCTCTATAATTACATTGACCAGGGTGTTTTTAAGGTTCGTAATATTGACCTTCCTAAAAAGGTTGTTTACAGGCAACGTAGGCCTAAAAAGGTTCTTACCAAGCTTGAATACCAATATAGACAAGGTCGCACCTATGAAGATTTCAAATCCTTCATGGAAGCAAACCCAGATCTACCTGTTGTAGAAATGGATACTGTAAAGGGTGGTCGTAATAAGGGAAAAGTATTTCTTACTATGATTTTTAGAAGGACAAGTTTTATGCTTATCTTTCTAATGAACGATGGAACTCAGGATAGTGTAATTCAGATTTTTGATTCCTTAACTGAGATTCTTGGAGTCTCTCTATTCAAGAGATTATTTCCTGTTATCTTGACCGATATCGGCGTTGAATTCAAAAATCCTCAAGCACTTGAACACACAAGAACATGGCTTTCCAGAACTCGTGTATTCTTTTGTGATTCTCAAGCTTCGTGGCAAAAACCACAGGTCGAAAACAACCATCGTTTAATACGAAGAATACTTCCTAAAGGTGTTAGTTTTTCACCCCTCACTGTTGCTGACGTAACGTTAATCTGTTGTCATATAAACAGTGTTCTTCGTGAAAATTTAGATAACAAAACACCTTTTGATTTAATGGACTCCAAAGACGGGAAAAAGTTATTGTCTTTGCTACAACTTTCACCTATTCCACCCGATGAAGTTACTTTGAGTCCAAAGCTACTTAAGCGTTAATTAACATTTTAATTGATCAAACAAAGACTCCCATATCTTTTAAAGAAGCGGGGTTGCAGTTATTTTTTCAAAACTAATGTTATGCCGCTTATTAACTATGCACGAAAATATAGCAAAACAATAACTTTTTTATTATTATACACCATTTAAAGCTCAATTTTCACCCCATTTAAGGTTTAAAAAATTTGGTGTCAATATGTTCGTGCAGTTACTTTTTCATTTAAAGGTAGTTGACCTGCTAAAATTCTGCTGATACAATAAATTTGGATAAAATACTATACATCTTTTGAAAATGCGAAACTGTTACCGGCTGTCTTTATGCCCTGTGGCAGTTTTTTCTTTTTCCCACTTTCCTCATCTTCCTGCATGTTTGTGGCAGAAATGCCACTATGAGTTTTAGGCAGGCTGCCTATGCAGCCAAAACTCGCAAATCTCCTACAGGGATTTGCAGAAGAATAGCAAGCATTGGATGTGTCCGTACACATCCCCCATTTCTGCAATTTATCCTCCCGGATAAACCGTCAAAAATTTGCTTGTAAGGGGATACTCCCCCTAACCCCCTTTGAAGCAATAATCGCCAGATATGGCATAACAAAATCAGGAAAGGAATGACTATGGCAAACCGTAACCGCAAACACAAAATCACTCTATATCTGAGTGATGATGAAATGTATATTTTGAAAAATAAAGCGCAGCTCTCCAACCTTGGCAGTATGTCAGCATACCTCAGAAATCTGATTATCTATGGATATGTTTATGATGTAGATTACAAATTTCTGCATGACTACTCCGTAGAGCTTTCCCTCATTGGAAACCTCATAAATCAGATTGCCAAAAGAGCCAATGCAACCGGAAATTTATATCTGGAAGATATGAAAGAAGTAAAGGAGCTAATGGAAAAGATATGGCATACACACGAATCTATGCTATCAAGGCAACCGTTGATAAGTCGTAGCCTACATCTGCAATCCGGGTAAAACGGACGGAGAATTATATCTATCTTCCTTTGGCTGTTCTGCCAAAACTGCTCATCTGGAATTTGCTTTTGCCAATGGGAAAAATATAAAAACCAGAGATAATCTAGCACACCATTTGATACAATCTTTTGCCCCCGGAGAAGTCTCATTCGAGGAAGCTCACCAGATAGGAACCGAGCTTGCCGACAAACTCCTTGGTGGGAAATACTCTTATGTGATTGCAACCCATCTTGAAAAGGATCATGTACATAATCACATTATTTTCTGTGCGACCTATAACATAGAACATAAGAAATATAATACCTGCAAAAAGAGCTATTATAATATCAGAAAACTCAGTGATGAACTATGCCAAGAACATCAGCTTTCTACGATTGTTCCCGGTCAACAGCGTGGAAAAAAGCATACGGAATGGGAAGCAGAAAAGAATGGGAAATCATGGAAAGACAAGCTGCGTCGGGATATTGATGCGACCATAAAACCGTCAAATTCTTATGAGGATTTTATCCGGCTTATCAGGCTGAAAGGATACGAAGTGAAGGGAGAAGGAATCGGCGGTTCCCTATCCTATATTTCATTCCGCCCTGCTGGTGCTGAACGTTTCGTGCGTGGCAGTGATCGTTCTCTGGGACATTCCTACACGAGAGAAAGTATCAAGGAACGGATAGAAACACGAGATAAAAAACGCACCGACTATAAACAAAGGAATTATGCTACTCGTAACCTCATAGACACATCTTCAGAGAACTTCTCTGATAGTCCGGGATTACAACACTGGGCAGATATTGAAAATCTAAAAATAGCGGCAAGTGCCTATGCAGAAGCACAGTCTATCACAGCACTGGAACAACAAATTGCCGAAAAGAAATCTCTTTCCAGTGCAGCACGAACAGAACTTGTTACTCTGGAGCATGAAGTGAAGCCTTATGCCGAAATTCTCAAATATGCTGAGCAGTACGAAGCAAATAAGCCTTATCATCTGCGTTCCAAAAAATCAGAGAATCCAGATGATTATTTCCGCAGGCATGAAAGCGAACTACTGCTCTATGACGGTGCAAAAAATATGCTTCAAAAAGCTGGCATAAACTTAAAAGCCATGAATCTCGATCAGATGCGTGCTGATTTTCACGCAATGGAAAAGAAAAAGGCAGAACTGCAAAAATCATACAAATCTGCCGAAAAAGATATTTCCGATATGGAAAAAAAATTGCAAAACATCAGCCAGTATCTCGGTTTGCAGCCATCAGAGAAACAGCCAGAACAGAGCAAAAACCAACCTCCACACTCGTTATAAAAATATGGCAAATAAAATAAAATCCGGTGCTATCTATTTTTTGATAACATCGGATTTCATTCGTTTTTCTGTACATCTTTCATTGCCTGCATATACGCTAAGGCTCTGTCCCTGTTGTTCTTTTCAAGTGACCTTGCTGTTTCAAGAAACATAAGATCATCCTCGGTTAATTCCTGCAACTTATTACTTTCATCTGCAAAAAATTCAGCTAATGAAATATGGAATCCGTCACAGATTTTTTGTATCAAATCTAACCGTGGAATAGAATGTCTGTTGAACATATTATAAAAGGAACTTTGCGGTATTCCACTCTCCTCAACCAGCTTGTAACGACTCCAGCCTCTTTGCTCACACAGCTCATCAATCAATCCTGTCATAAACCTGATTGTACCTCATGATATACACCTCCCTTCTGGGGAACTTTGTACATCATTATTGTAGACCACCCGGCTTATTTGCGAAATTTCTTATTTGTAGAGCATTTTGCTCCCCTATTGTAGAGTATTCGTTTTACAATACAAGTGACAGGAAATATCTACCATACACTCCATCATATCACCCTTTGACACTTCTGGACGCTGTGAGCAGAAGTTAACATTTTAGCTTTATAATATGATTCATTTTGCTCTTATTTATTTGTTTTTGTAAACCAGCCATTACGATTATTTATTTCTTTTCCAGAAGCATATTTACCTGAAATGCCAAACTTGGCGATTGCTGCATTAACAGTATCCCTAATGACTACTTTTTCTCCTATTACCCAGAGCCTACCTCCTTCATTACGCAGGTCTTTAACCTCAAGTCCTTTTTCTTCAAAGAAGTCTTTTACAGCACTGTTCAATGAAGTGACTATCCTCTGATGTTTTGTATGCACAGCTTTTTCTTCATTATTGTTTTCATAATTTTTTATTTCTGCTTCATTATTTTTTTCAGATACATCTGTGTTTCTCTTATTCTTTCTCCTATAATCATCTATATCAATTACTATAGGATATACAAACAGTTCATCAAGTGCTCTCGTATAAGCGATATATTTTTCATTTTTTGACATTCTACCCGATAACACAATGACTGTGCTGAATTCCAAACCTTTCGCATCATCAATATTCATAATATTCCATCTTGTTCTGTGTATACTAAATTCCTCACCTGTCATATCATGAAACTTCTGATTATATTCCGCAAAAGCATCCAATAAGTATTTTGCCTCTTTATCATCTCCAACCAAAATAGCTGCAAGTCCCGCTCTCCCTGTGTCCAAAAGTTGAGCAATCAATATATTCTTAAATGATTTCTCATCCTTTATTTCGTGCACTCCTTTTCCCGGAGTATTTATTGCAATCATGTCCATAGTAAACACTTTATTACAATATTCCGTAACTTGTGATGAATTTCTATAATTCTCCTTCATCTCATAAAGATCATAATCTACAATATCTGAAAATTCATTCCAACTATCTATTCCTTTTGTATTTTCAATATGCTGATATACATCTCCAAACATATTAAAAACAACTTTTCCTCCATTGATATTTTGCAATAACCTCAGTTCTTCTGGTGCTATTCCCTGTGCTTCATCAATGCATAAAAGTGCTTCTTTGGTACTGTTAGGCGAACCCTGAAAATGGTACAAAGCTTGCAAGTACAAATAAGGCGAATAATTTTGTGCCGGCATTTTACCATCACTATTCTCTTTTATCCCTATTTTTTTCATAATCATTATATAAGCGTTCTTTGCAGCATTACTACTAATTTTTCTTAGTTCATCAGACAAATTCAGAACTTCATTATAATCTGCTATATGCAAATATTTTTCATCTGTATTTTGCAATTCTTCGACCAGTGCTTGAACATTATCTATTTCTTTTTTTATTTTTCCAATATACTCTACATATTTGTCATCTATTTTACCGAGTTCCCATGAAATCATAAAAAAAGCACCTATTAACTGACCAATTTTATCAATAGCAGCATAAACAACATCCGTATCATTCTGACTAAATTCTGGCTTCAGTTCCGAAATCGGTAAAAGAACTGTTTCAATTTTTTCACCACATTTTTTCATCAAGTCAAAGTATTCATCATCAATATTTATCTGTAATATTTCCTCTTTAAGCTGTTGAGTATTGCTTTGTGCATCACTTATTATCGTTTGCCTGTTTTCGATAGCTTTTTCATTAACATCTACATTTAATTTTTTTAATTCCTTCTCTGCTTTCAGAATTTTTTCTTCATTTTGCGTAATCAACTTTGTTATATCTCGTATTACATTTTGCCTACGATATTTTGCTATTACAGCAATTTTCTGTAAAGAAGTTTGTACCGCTTTAATTCTGTTAAAGTATAATGATAAGACTTTATCATTCTCATTGATTATTCTTTGTGTAAGCAGTAATTTAGATGTTATTTTCTGAGCATAACTATCACTTCTTTGATAGCTATCCTGCTCTATTGAAAATATATTTACTGCTTTCTCGAACGCACTATTGTTAATATCGCTTAGCTTCTCGAAATATCTATTTATATCAGCAACACACTCGACCGAATAAATATACTTTTCAGTATCTGCATCTATTCTAGCTACATGCCTTACTTTTCCATATTCTCCAGCAGTATGACCATTATATTTACCAATACAATAATCATAATATTGTTCAATAGTTCCCATCTTTACATCCGAGATTTCTAACTGATGTCTCATATTTTCTGCTAACTGAATATACATCTGAGAAGGCGTAATAATATATAGATTAGTCCTATTTAAGCTATTAGGATTATCATATAAAATAATAGGAAGTCTATGCAACATAATCATCGACTTACCAGAGCCTGCACATCCTTGAACTATCATATTTTTATTATAGGGTGCCTGAATAATTTCTCCCTGTTTTTTCTGTATTGAGAAAACTATATTCTTAAATTCCGGTGATGATCTTCTCTCTAATAATTCTTGTAAAAATTCATCTGCTATAATCTGAGCTGCACTGTCTGGATCATATTCATCCGGATTGAACTCTGCTATCAACTCATCAATATATTTGCTATCAAAGAACTTACTATCCTTACATATTTTTAATAATTCTTCATCAAGCATTCCCGGATACAAATTTAAAGCCTTAACTACTCGTGTGAACCGCAATGTAACTTGGTTTTTTACCAGCAATCTATAATGTGCATGAAATTTTTCTCCATGTTTATTTGTAACTATGCTTTCAAACTCAGTTGACGAATTATCTAACAAATAGTGGCGGCAAATTGGCATTTTCCATGATGTAACAAAGGTTTGTGCCATGTGCTGACAAGAATGGAGTCCCACCTTTATTTCATCCACATCAGTCCCCTTATCATCACTGCATTCTAATAAAAGTCTTGTATGATACAATTCATCCCTTGCCTTTAATATTTTTTTTTGATTTTCTTCCGTATCTTTAAGTCCATTAACATTTAGTATTCTAGACAAATATGAATCTGGATTTAGCGCAATATCAATATTCTTAGCTTCATCTACATATGTCTGCATTTTTTTATCTAATGAGTTGATCACCTTGTCCATTTCAGCAATCAGCTCATTTAGAATCGACTGTTCTTCTTCCTTTAATCTGTCTGGTTCACTATTTATATTCAATTAAATCACTTCTCCTCCCCTTACATTTCCAAAAAAGCTTGGATTGATCTTGCTGTATATTTTCCAACAAATCTAACACATGGAAAATATTCTGTATCCATAATATCACCCTCTGATATAAAATCTGCCGCATATAACGGTTGTCCGAACCAAATCATTTTCTTGTCAATAATAGTTATAGGATTCGTGACATATTCATAGTTTTTCCGATATTTTATCAATTCATTGGGTAAATCTATATCTTCTGATAACCTAATTCGTACGTCTACACCTTGCTCCTTTTTTTCAAATAATACATGAGACAATTCTTTTATTGCTTCATCATTCTCATCTATAACATCCGGTATATCAATATAGATACTAGTTCGAGCTAATTGTAAATCTTCAATATATATTTGCCAGCTCGTCTCTCTATCCTCCACATATACGATAGGTTGTTCATTATTGCTTGGCATAAATTCATCTAGAACTGCTCCCCCTTCGATTACATGCTTTTCTCTGGAAAGTTTTTCGATTGCTTTAGTGAAAATTAGTTTCTTTGATATATGCTTTATTTTTAAATATTCTTTGTTGGCAATCAGTATAAACTTTCCCTTTGCTCTGGTAAATGCAACATTGAACAGTCTATTAGCGTTATCATTATGTAATGATGTAAGCAAGGTCCCCGGATATGGCATTCTATAACAATCCACAGTGTCATAAATTATGACTGGTTTTTCTGACCCCTGAAACTGATGCACTGTAGCACAGGTAACCTTTTTCCAGCGATTATCATACTCTTGAATGTCTCTTACCATTGATAAAATCAGCCTAGACTGCGCACTATATGGTGTTATGATTCCAACCTCGAACTGAGTTAAACTTTTTTCCGCCATTCTTAAACTTAATAACGCAGATAAAATATTAACTCTTGAGCCATCCTTTGTTTTAGTACACACAGAGTACATTCCGCTTAAATCTATCAGTGCCATTGCAGAATCTGGGCATGGTTTACAGCTTGCTATTTCGTTCCTACTCTCTATAATTTTTTCATAAGTTTTCAGTCTGTCTCCGTACATATATTTGCTTACAAAATCAGCAATATCCGGATGCATCCTGTATTGAGTATCCAACATGACCAGCCATCCATGACACTGATCATACTCTACTGCTGATGTTATTCCTGTATACTCAAAAATATCTCCTGCTAATCTATGTTCTTCTTTACACTGGACAATTGCCGGAAGCTGACAAAAATCCCCCATACATATAAAAAAAGATTTGGCAAGTCCAGCAGAAAACACAATTTGCGGAACATACGCCATACTTGCCTCATCAAAAATTACAACATCAAATCTTTGCATATATAATGCTTTGTCAACGGTTGCCTTAGAGACTGTTGTTGCAACAAATACCGCCGAAAGAATAATTGCTTTTTCTTGTTCTAACAAATTTTCTCTAATTCTATTTAAGCGTTTATTTATCTCCAGACGTTCTGAAGACCTTTTCTTCATTTTTTTCTTTTTTTCTAGCAGTTCCTTATATTCCTGTGCCATTTGAGGATTTTTATGTAGTACATATTGATATGATGTAAGAGTTTCGCTATCAATCAATTCTTTGGTACGGGGATACCCATATCTAATTACCTTTCCATCGGGAAAATCCGCTTTATTTGCTACTCTTAACAATGCACCATCTACTGAAACATTACTATAAGACAACATTAGCACTCTTCTTCCCTGATTTATGTGCTCAAGTGCTATATTTGCTAATGTTTCAGTTTTTCCTGTTCCCGGTGGTCCCCAGATAAATGTAATCTTCTCTGATGCAGCTCTATTCAATGCAGCATTCTGTCCTCGTATAATCCCTTTCCACGGACTTATTTGTTTTTTCCCGTTACATGCAATCTCATATGCAATAGAATCTTTTTGTAGAGACATTTCATCCAGTCTGTCGCCTAATGATTCTAAAAGCTGCCACTGTTCAGATGTGAAATCGACACTCTCTACATTTTCACCTATGTATTCCATTGTGCGAATAATTATCGTAAAATCCTCGCATGAGACTACATAGGCAGTTACAATATCTTCAGGAAACCATAACTTGATAGCTGTTCCATCCGGATAATGTAAGTCCGTATCCGTATCAAAAGCATATAGAAACTCTCCATTTTTAGATGGCAATCTTTCTCCATCAACTATTTTTTGTTTCTTTCCCCCAGTCACTCGTAAATAATTTATTTCCCTATTCAATGAAATCTTATAATCTGTACGAAACCTATCAAAAGAGGATTCTACACTCTCCCCTCGAATATCTTCTTGTAATTTTTCGTCTTCCAACTCCAGATGACTTGCAAATGCTGAAGGATATGCATACTTTGATACTTGTCCATGATAATCTACTGCAATAATATTGTCCTTTACATACATTATTACACCGATTGCATGCGTGTTCGTATTCATTACTCTCATACCAATAAGCCTATTTGTATCCATTTCAGCATATCCACCTCTTTTCATGTTCTTAGTTATATCTATAGTTTAGAAAGTATCTCTTTTAGACTCACTACTTCCTCATCCGACAAAGTAACTCCTTTACCCATTTTTTCATGTTCCAGTGCCCAATCACGAATATCATATTTTGGTGCAGCTCCATTCCATGAAATGCGATTCAGTTCTTTTCTCCATCCCTTTGCGTTTTCTGAAATCACACCAATTTCCTCTACTATTTCATATTTGAATTCTGCCATATTATCACATCCTTCCTACTTATACATATTGTAATATGCATTTTTCTGTTCTATCGGCTCTGCTATTCCGTTTAATTTTGCTTGTTCCGTTGCAATTTTTTCCTTTATTTCCCTTTTTTTCGAGAACGAAAACAGCCCTATTTTTGCTAAGCATCTTTGAAGTTCTTCAATCTTTTCTCTTTGCTTATCAAACTCTATATTGTACTTTTGGTAGGCTTCTTCATATATCTTTCTTCTTTTCTTTGCCTCGGAAATATAATCGCCTAATGATTTTGCTAATAAATCAACATATTTTTTCTTTATATTGTAATAATCAGATGTACCATCATCGTCTTGCAGAATAGTGTCAAACGGATTCACTCCTGCAATAAATAATTTTTGAACTTTTTCATCATCCACTTGATGTGAAATCCATTTTTCAGCAATCCCGTGTGCACCTTCTATACTCAATTCAGATATTTGATCCATATCACTTGAAATATTATCTCTTATCCACCGATCAAATTTATGAATATCTCCACATATCTTTCTGATATTCTCAAATGGTATAACAAGATTTTTACCACTCTTAGAAAAATACTTTTTTACAATCGTTCCTTCATCTGTATTCAAATAATCTGCCAACACCGCAACATACGCATCCATTTTTTCTATTGGGACTGTAGTTTTATTCAAGTATAGTTCTACCATTTCCTGCAATGTTTCTACTGGAAAGATTTGTTTTGCATCCTTGAATGTATCTACATCAAAGTATCCCACTTCAAGCATTTTCTCATACACATCAATATTGAACGGACTGGCTTCGTATGCTTGTATAAGCAACTTTTTCTTATCTGACACCTTTGAAAGATTCTCCAATATCGCATTTGATCTATTTTCACTATATCCTTCAATATTGTCTACATCAAATTGTCCATGCATTGTCAACTCAAGAAGATAATTCTGCATCAACTCATTATTAAACTTCTCAATAATGTCTACCAATCCCATTCCAAAATCATTTATGAGAATACTTGTACATATCTGATTTAAGGCATCTTTACTTGCTTCCTGTATCTTTTTTACAGCTTTTTCATACCTCTGATATGCCTTTTTTGCTTGTGAAAGCATTATCTGTTTTTCTACTGCTGAATACACCATTAGTGATGCAAAACTACTTGTAAAAAGATGCAGTCCTGAACCAGTAATGGTACTAGCAGCAGATCTATATGCTGCATCTACTCCTGCTTTCTTTGTATCCACCAGTTTTTGAATTGCATTGGTTGCCTTTATTACAACTTTATTTCCAAGTTCCTGTACATCCTTAAATCCAGATAGCCTATCTGCAAAATCAGTTGCACTTACATCATAAATATCTCGGCTAATAAAATCATCTATAATATCCTGACACGCTTCCAACATGACCGTATGATATCTATTTATCTCACTATTAAAATTTTCAAAGAACTTTGGTGCTTCTGTATCTGAATATCTCACTATCATATCAGACGCTTCATTTATCAGTTTAATAAGTTCCTTACCCACAAATTCCCTACTTTTAATAAAAGTAACTGCATCCTCTGGAACCTTATATGTCTTGCCCATAAATCTGACATCATAATAGTATGCTGCCTTTTTAACAATATCTTGAGTTTCAAACAACTCTCTCTGCCCATTATTTCCCGAACTTGACAATATAGTTATGACTTCCGGATTTATCGGATCAACTTCTAACGGAATATTTCCTATATACTTTTCTGCATAGTACATTTTTAATCTTGAAATATACTCTTTCAGCTTATCAAGATCTTCTTCTCGAATAATACCGTCAGCACCTTCAATTCCAACTCCTACAGCCTGATAGATGCTTAAAAACAAATAGCTACAAGCTCTTTTTTCTCCCTGCCGGAATAATTGGTTATCAAATTCTATAAACATATCAAATGTTTGCGGAATATTCATGGACAATACATTTATATTCAAATCTGTCATCATTTGACTCCAGTATTCGGGAGGCATATCCACTTCTGTATACTTTTGAATATATCTGATTTCTTCATCATTTGGTTTCCCATTCTCGCATAAATACAACAGAAATGCTAACAAATCCAGGTTCATCAACGACATAATTGTCTTGTCATCAAGACCTGTTCTGCCCATAACGACTTTACCTAATCCATAGTAGGATTCAATCATATTTTCAACATTTCTGTTATATTCATCTATTTTTTCCTTCTCCATATCGTAACCTCCCAGATATATTAAAAATTATTTCGTAACAATATCCAACAATGCCTTATATCCGTCCACTACATCATATTTTACAGTTCCATTGCTGATTGCCTTAAAATGCTCCCTTGCACAATGTATCTTTGCTTTTTCAATATCTCTAAGCTGCATGGATTTCATAGAACCCTTTGTCTCAGCAACAAAATAGATATGCTTTACCGTTCCTTCATAAAATGCAATTGCCCAGTCCGGATTATAATGTCCTACAGGCGTTGATATATAAAATCCATCTGGCAATTTCACATAAACTGCAACATCCCTGTTTGTATCCAGTTCTGTTGCAAAAGCCTGTTCATTTGTAGAATCATATACAATATGGTCATACAGATGTTTATTTGCTTTCATGGCATTGACCCCCAGACGTCCCTTGATCGTCGGCTCTGTGAATATATCTGTGCCATATTTTTCATCCATCACATCATAAGTAATGTGCTGTATAATCGCAGTAGCTTTTTCATCATTGATAAGTGCCGCTACTTTTATGATAAATTCCTCCGGATTATCCTTGAACTGCTCAAATACCGGTTTCTGGATTCCTTGAAGTATCTGGATAACTGCTTTTCTTGTAAGTCCTGTTTCGTCTACCAGTTTTCCAATTAAGTCATATTTTACATTTGAATTTGCAGTAATTGTGTTTCCGTAACTGCTTGTTTCTCGTACAGCAAATGCAGAACCATCACTTAATGCTTCTTTTGAATCTATCCTGTCCAGCTCTCCAAGTTTCACATTGACATATATCTTGGATACACGCAGTTTGGCATCTAAAGAAGCAATTGCCTTTCGCACAAGTTCATCCGTATCAAAGTCAACCACATATACAGATTTTGAGTTGATTTTGCCCCATAAAGCCTTAAATTCCGGCATTGCAAGTTTATTTTCGTCTACCTGAAGCTCCACATTATTGCTTCGGGCATTTTCCGGCTGCATTGCACGACTGTCATAAATCGAATCAATAATCTCAATTACCGAACTTGCACTGTCAGTAACTTCTTCTGCAACCTTAATCTCACCATTTGCCTTATCTGCATAATACTTATCTGTGAGTACACCTTTTTTGTCTATATATCCATTTACTATCATATCGTAATGAATAGCATGTGCTGTATCCGAATCTACTACCTGTTCATTTCCATGTTCGTCCTTAATTACTTTTCCAATAAACAGCTCCGGTGTTACCGCACGAGGTCTGTCTGCAACTGCTTCTGCTATCTCACTTTGTAATCCCTTTGCAAAACTGTCATAGCTCTCACTGGCAATTACTGTAAGCACATTCACATTCTGTACATCATTTCCAAGTACATTCACATCCATACGCTCACCGTCCTGATTAACGCACAGTCTTAAACCTCGTCCTACTTCCTGACGTTTTCTGACATCACTACTGCTCTGTTTCAAGGTACATATCTGAAATACGTTCGGATTATCCCAGCCTTCCCGCAGTGCTGAATGCGAAAATATAAAACGTACCGGCGATTTTTTCGGATTGCGGTCTAACAGCAGCTCTTTATTTTTCATAATAAGATCATAGGCATCCACATCATCTGTTGTCGTTTCCTTACGTCCAACCTTAGAATCAATCATTTTTCCTTTTTTATCAATGGAAAAATATCCTGCATGTGTTTTCTCTGCCGGAATCTCACTCAGATACTTTATGTAATCATCATCACCTATGCTAATCTGCAGGTTGCTTATAATATCCTTATATTCTTCTTCAAACATATCTGCATAGATACCATTCAAAGGTTCTCCGGCTGCATCATACTGTTTATACTTTGACACTTCATCAATGAAGAATAAAGACAGCACCTTGATTCCTTTATGAAAAAGCTCTCTTTCTCTCTGGATATGTGACAAAATCGTTTCTCTAATCTGGATACGTCTGATTTGTTCCTCGCTTACCTTGCCAATCACATCTCCCGCATAGAGCTTTATACCATTGATAAATTCGACCGAATCATCTCGTCCATCAATCCTTGATATAACAAATCCCTGCTTGTATTCTTCCATTTGACCGGAATTATCATACAGATTATACCCTTCTGATACTGTGCGTGTTATCTTGCGGATACCACTGGCACCTTTGCAATCAAACTGAATTGTAGCTGTCGGTGCCGCTTTCGACAGATTGATACTCTCCAGATAGACATAGCTTTCTGTAGCTGTACTGCCGGATTCTGTGATGCCCTTGACAGCAATCTTCTTTACCAATTTTTTATTGTATGCTTCCATTGCATCCAGGCGGAAAATCATATTATAGATACTGTCACTCTTATGTGTGGCTGAATATCTTAATGTCATTAAAGGATTGAACTGTTTCAGATTTTCCTTTGTCTGCTTGCCTTCCACGGACTGTGGTTCATCAATAATCACAATCGGATTGGTCTTTGCGATAATATCAATCGGTCTGCGACTTCTGAACTCGTCCAGTTTCATATAAATACGTCTGGCATCTTTTCCTTTTGCATTAAATGCCTGTGAATTGATAATCATAACATTGATTGAATTGTCTGAAGCAAAACGGTCAATCTCTGTTAACTGTGTGGAATTATAGATAAAAAATCTGATTTTCTTCCCATATTCCTCTGCAAAATGCTCCTGTGTTACCTGAAAAGATTTATATACACCCTCTCGTATCGCAATACTCGGAACAACAATAATGAACTTACTCCAGCCATAATGCTGATTCAGTTCATACATCGTCTTAATATAGGTGTATGTCTTGCCGACACCTGTTTCCATCTCGATTGTCAGATTATAACGACCTTCCAGATGATTGGAAGGCTGAATCTGATTATTTCTCTGTATTTTATTGATATGCTCTAAGATAGCCCTGTCACTCAATTCCGGAATAATTTTCTGATTGCTCCACCCTGTGAAATCCTGCTCATCTGTCATAGATGTCTGAGAAAAGGAATCACCCGACATTGTTTTTCCTTCATATCCCTTATCCATCATATAAGAAGGTGTCAGATATGGCTGACCTGCAAAAACATCTACTACTGCTTTCGCAGCATCTGCCTGAAACTTTTGATGTCTGAATTGTAGTTTCATTCGTCCCAATCCTCCTTTTCCTCTGACATTTGTTCTTCCAATAATTTTTGCAACGCTTCTTTACTCGGCAATACAGTTTCATACTTGCTTGCAAAAATCTGTGAATTATCCTCCGGCAATGTCATTTCTACCACAGCATTATTCTTATCCTTGCAAAGCACAATGCCAATCGTCGAATTTTCATCCGGCAATTTCACTTTTCTGTCATAATAATTTACATACATTTGCATCTGACCTATATCCTGATGCTTTAATTCGCCAATTTTAAGGTCAAACAGGACGAAACAACGCAACAATCGATTATAAAATACCAAATCCACCATAAAATGTTCTTCATCAAATGTAAATCGTACCTGTCTGCCAATAAAAGCGAAACCTCTGCCAAGTTCCAGTAAAAATTGCTGTAAGTTATCTATGATACGACTTTCTAATTCACTCTCGGAATATTCCGGTAATTCTTTCAAACCAAGAAATTCCAACACATACGGATCTTTGATTACATCCTGTGGATTCTCAAAGGTCTGTCCTTCCAGTGCTAAACGATAAATCTTGTCTTTATCTGTACTAAGTGCAATTCGTTCATATAACGAACTATCGTATTGGCGTTTTAATTCTGATAAACTCCAGTCATTTTTTACCGATTCAATTTCGTAAAAGTGCCGCTCGTCAATATTAGTAATTCGCATGAGCTTCAAATAATGTGACCAACTCAGGAAAAATTTTCTTCCAGTGTCAACCATCGGAAGGTTTTCGAATTGGCTAAACACTGTTTCGCCAATCTGATCTGTAGAATAAACCCTATAGAATTGACGAATATTTTTTAAGTTTCCAACCGAAAAACCTTTTCCATACATTTTTGTTAAATATGCTGATAATTCGTTCATAAGCTGAGTTCCATACGCAGCCCGTTGTTTTCCATTTTGTTCTTCCTCTACAATGATTTTTCCAATTTCATAGTAAGCATATACCATAGAAAGATTAACCGCAGTTTTGGCGTTTTTTCTCGCCTTATCAAGAACATTCGATACATTTTCAAAAAAACTCTTATCTATGGTAATTACATTGTTATCCTTTTCCATCATCACACCTCCTAAATCACTTTTATAGTTGTGTCAGGAGCGATCAGCTTAAAGATTTCTCCAACATTTATCTTTGACGGACTATTTGCAAAGCTGCTATCACGAAATATTGCTCGGAGTGGCTGTTTCTTGGCTATCTCTCTGATTACACTTTCCGGAATATTTTCGTCAAAGCAGGCAATCAAATCTCCATCATTATAATTATGAACTGTACATCCCTCTATTTGTTCTGAGCTATATGGTAATGATAATGGCAATCCCCATTCAAGCAGGCAGCCAAATAATAAATCAAGATCTGTACGGTCTGACTTAATATTCGATTCTAGCTGTGACAAAAATCCCTGTGAATAATCTGCCGGGCTATAATATACATCATTCATGTTGGAATCATCAAGTTTTAATACTCTAAAACCAAAATCGAATTTACCAGCAAATACTGGATTATCTCCAAGAATTGTTTGTGCTGATTTCATTATCCTTTTCTTTCCAATATCACAAATTGTTCTATATCCATCACGATACAAGTCATTCTTCTCATCTAAATATTCTGGATATTGAACCATAATATATTTTAATGAAATATTATTTTCTATTGAATACTGCATTACAGCATGTGCAGTACTAGCACTACCGCTAAAGAAATCCATAATCAAATCATCCGATTTTAAATTAGCAGTAAACAATAAATGTTGAATCATTTTAATTGGCTTCTTCCCACTATTAAATGCTACTCCTCCTTCTTTCCTGATATTTCCAAAATCTCCACTATAATCATAATAATTTATAATTGGTCTATATTTTAATGCCTTCCCGTTTTTTATATCTTCTATTCTTTCAAGTGGAACACCCGAATAAAATTTACCTCTAATAGCATCTGGTTTTGTTGGTCCAGTGACATACCTATATCCCAATCCATCTTCACCCATATTATGAATTTTATAAAGCACACCAAGCCCATCCTTGCCTTTTCTATCTATTAGATGCTTCGCCAGAAACTCAGCAGCAGTTCCACTTTGCTTAACTATACTTCCTGATGCCCAAGTTTCTTTTAATAACCCAATTTCCCCTTTATCATGTTTTTTGATTTTCCATTCCCCTGCTTTAAAAATAGTAACCGTCTTATTAGCTATCTGCAGTGTCTCTCCTTCAGAAAGTTCTTCAATGGACCAACAAAACTTAGATAAATCATATGGTTCTGATGGTTTCTGTGGTACAAATAATGTCTTGTCTTTACAGTAAATCAAAACATATTCCATTACTGGTTGAAAGTCACTATCTTCATTTAGCGATTTATTTCCATATCTTACCTGAATATGAAAAGTCTCTAAGTGATTTGACGAACCAAAAATTTCATCACAAATCTTAGTCAAACATGTAATCTCTTTTTCGTCTATACTTATGAAAATCACACCATCATCAGATAACATATTTCTTGCAAGCATCAATCTGGAATAAATCATAGAACACCAAGTTGAGTGAAAGCGAGGATTGATTGAACTATTTTCAGTAAATAGTTTATTTCCATCCTCATCATAAAGACCAATCTCTTCTTCATATGCATCCCCACTCATAGAAAAATTATCCGGATAAAGGAAACTATCTTTTCCAGTATTATACGGTGGATCTATATATATCATTTTTACTTTTCCAAGATAACTCTCCTGCAAAAGCTTCAGTACCTCTAAATTATCTCCTTCAATGTATAGGTTCTCCGTTTCGTCCCAATTTGCACTTTCTTCCGGGCATGGACGCAAT
>OGJI01001986.1_pt1 | contig 20061 bp, 25 predicted proteins | sample 1572031 | NCBI WGS metagenome assembly OGJI01 (sample SAMEA2582119, study PRJEB24529) | metagenome | biome: Human gut stool | place: China | collected 2011
GATAACCAGTTGAAATTATCTACCTTTTATTATATAATCGTAACAAGAATTAGTACGTTATCGCTTACTTTAATATGTATTTATTAGTAGTAATAGGAGAGCAAAGTATATGTTACCAACAATAAAATCAGACAGTATTTATCCATTACCCAATGATGTTGCAATATTTAATGTTAACATAGTAGATATAATATTTTTAATAGGAATTATATGCCTAATAATAAAAAGAAAATCTATTTTTAATGCAAACAATGATGTATTGGATAAATACAATAGCAATAAAATAAAAGGACTATTGGCATTATTGATAATAATACACCACTTGTCTATTTATATAAAAGACACAATTCTACTTAAAGTATTTACAATAGTAGGAGCTATTGCAGTTTCAGCATTTTTCTTTTATTCAGGATATGGACTAATGACAAGCTATCTAAAAAAAGAAAATTATCTAAAAGACTTTTTGAATAAAAGAATAATGAAAATAGTTATACCATATATAATAGCAATTATATTTACTATTTTAGCATATCTATTAACTGGACAATTAACACCTAGAAAAATTTTTAATTCTTTAGTTGAAGGAGAGCCAGTTGTAAGATTTTCGTGGTATGTGTTAGCAATTATTATTTTATATGTAGTTTTTTATTTATCAGCCAAGTTTCTAAAAAGAAAAAAAATGATAAATATTGCAGTATTTGGTGGAACTATTTTATATTGCATAGTTGTTAATAATATTTTAGGTTTTAATAATTGGTGGGGTAATTCTTGTTTTGCATTTTTTATAGGTATATATTGGGCAAGTTATAAAGAAAAATATGCAATAACATTAAAAGACAAAAATAAAATAATTGGATATGCAATTATGCTTTCAATTATATTATTTGCAATAATAGTGATTCAATTCCTCACAAGTGGATATGCCATTATGGATATAATAAACAATACAGATCTAGCAGACGATATAATGAGAGAGCCTATTCCTGTTATAAATATGAATATTATTTGTATAGCATTACTTTTTGTATTGTTTACTATATTAGAAAGAGTGAGATTTAATGATAAGGTATTTACTTTTTTGGGGAATATATCTTTTGAAATTTATTTATATCATGGATTAGTTATGTATTTATTGAGAAATCCTCGCTTTTATTGTAGAGTTGATTATTTATATGCTATTCTAGTAATTGGATTAAGCATAATATTAGCTAAACTTATGAATATAGCAAACAATAAAATATATAAGTTCTATTTGAATAAAGTTGAGAAAGAGTCATGTTAAGGATAGCGAGAAATTACATGTATGGAGGATTAAATAAATGAACGAATATATAAATTTGACATTAGAAAACATTGACGAGGAGCATATATGTTGTGCAATAGGAGATAAAAAACATCAAGCAGGTGTTGATAGTAAAAAGGAATGGATAAAAAGTAAATTAAAAGATGGTCATATTTTTAGAAAATTAAATGCAAGAGGAAAAATATTTATTGAATATGAGCCAATAGAAACAGCATGGATTCCTATTAATGGTAAAAATTATGAATATATTTATTGCTTATGGGTAGCAGGAAGTTTTAAAGGAAAAGGAATTGGAAAAGAATTGCTAGAATATGCAATAAACGATTCAAAAGGAAAAGGTAAAAGTGGTATATGTACTCTAGTTTCTAAAAAGAAGAAACCTTTTATTGGAGAGAAGAAATTTTTTGAACATTATGGATTTAAAGTTGTAGATACTATTGGAGATTATGAACTATTAGCATTACAATTTGATGATAGCGAAACTCCTAGATTCAATGATAATGCAAAAACTATGAAAATAGATAATCAAGATTTCACTATTTATTATAGCAACGAATGTCCTTATGTAGAATATGAAGTAAATGAATTAACTGAATATGCAAAAGAAAATAATATAAAAATCAATTTTATAAAAGTAGATTCATTAGAAAAAGCAAAGAATGCACCTTGTATTTTCAATAACTGGGCTAATTTCTATAAAGGAGAATTTATATCTAATACTATATTAAATGCTAATTCATTTGAAAAGTTAATTAAATAACAAATTACAAATTATAAAAAAACAAAATAGCAGTTTAATGTACTGCTATTTTTGCATTTCACGATAATTATTCCCCCATTGAACCATAGAATCTAAAATAGGCTTTAAGCTCCAACCAGTATCTGTAAGAGAATATTCAACTCTAGGTGGAACTTCAGCAAAAAAATCAATAATAGTGTCTATTTGTATATAATATTCTAAAACCCAATATATAAAATAAAAAATTTAAAAATTTTTATGGTCTAAAAAGTGTTGAATTACTAAAAAGTTACTCTTAGGTAACTATGAAACAAAAAAGTGCCTACTTTACAAAGCATAAAACTAAAAGTAAAATAATTACAGAAATTGAAAAAATAGAGTAGCTACTGTAATTCAATAAAAAAGAGTAAGGAGTGTATAAAGATGGAAGTTTCAAAAGTTAATTTAGGAAAAGGATATATAGATATAAAGCTTTAGAAGAATTAATTAGAAAAACAGGAAGTCCACTTTTTATGAGTAGTGCTAATCAAAGTGGAGAACCTACATGTAAAAACTTAGATGAAATAGAAAGATGTTGTTCTAATTTAGATGGAATGATGGAGGGAGAAATTTCATTTGGTATAGGAAGTACCATTGTTGATTGTACTTCAAATGAATTGAAAATTTTACGAGAAGGTCCAATTTCTATTGAACAAATAGAGGAAGAATTATTATATTAAAATAAAGTTATAAAGCAGATAATTATTGATAAATATCTGCTTTTATGATATAAAATATATAGTAATTTATTAAGGAGAGTAAGATGGCAAATACAGATTATATATGGAAGATTATTGGTGTAAAAATAGATAGAGAACTTGGAAGTAAACATCCTAAACACGGATTTATTTATCCTGTTAATTATGGATTTATTCCAAATACAATTAGTGGAGATGGAGAAGAAATTGATTGTTATGTATTAGGAGTTTTTGAGCCAATAAAAGATTTTACAGGAAAATGTATAGCGGTAATCCATAGAATTAATGATGATGACGATAAGTTAGTAATTATTCCTAAAGACAAAAATTATAGTAATGATGCCATTGAAGCTTTAGTAGAGTTTCAAGAACGTTTTTTCGAACATATAATTATGAGATAAATAAAGAAATGGAGAATTATATAATGATACATAAAATGAAATCAAATGAGGAATCATTTGAAAGGGTAAATACAGATAAATTAAAAGAAAATCTTGAAAAATTTGTTCCATATAATGAACAAGAAGAAACAGATAAAAGAATAATGTTAAAATATCTTAAAGATTTTGACGATGTATTAACAAGACAAAATGAATATGGACATTTTACAAGTTCAGCATTTATTCTTAATAAAGAAAGAACAAAGCTTTTGATGATATATCACAAAATTTATAATTCATGGGCGTGGACAGGAGGACATAGTGATGGAGATAATGATCTTTTATATGTAGCTATGAAGGAGGCAAAAGAAGAAACAGGAATAAAGAATGTTAGACCAATTTCAGAAGATATTTATTCAATAGAAATAGTTACTGTAGATGGACATGAAAAAAGAGGAAAATATGTTGGTTCACATGTTCACTTAAATGTAACATATTTATTAGAAGCGGACGAAAATGAAGAAATACACATAAAAGAAGATGAAAATAGTGGTGTAAAGTGGTTCCCAATAAATGAAGTAGTGAAGGTATCTTCTGAACCATGGGTATGTGATAGAGTTTATACAAAAATAATAGATAAAATGAAAAGAGATGGAATTGTAAAAAATAATTAATAAAAAAGGAAAAAATTAATATGAAGAAAAAAGTAATTTTTAGTATAGTTTTAATAATAGCTGGAATTTTAATTGTTATTATAAATAAAATTATTGGAAATTTTAATTGGCATTTAAGATCTGATTTTATATGGTTAGCATCATTTATGATTACATTTGGAGTGTTTTGGTTAGGAATTCTTTCATTAAAAGATGTAAAAAAAGAAGGAGTAAAAATATTTTTTATAATATTTTGGACTTTGTTTAGTATTATAGTCGCATTTGTTGAGTTTATGGTATTATGCTGGATTATAAAAACAACAGTTATTAAAGAAATAGATGGTATTAAATATTGTGGAGTAGAATATGAAACTAATCGTTTAAGAAAAAATGTATATTATTATAAAGAATATAATATATTTGCATATCATGAAACAAAAGAACATATAGAAGAATTTTATGACTATGATGATTATGAACATCCCTTATATAGAGAATATTATGATGAAAATTCACGATGCAAAATAATATATGAATTTGATAAAAGCGGAAATATCATAGAAATAAAAGAAAGAGAATAAATGAAAGCATTTGGAGATGTGATAAAATAAAAAAGCATAAAATTTTGAAACTTTTTTTAATTTCAACTGTTTGTATATGTGAAAGCAGGGTAAGATATGGAAAAAGATTTAGATATAAAATTATATAATGAATATTTAGATGGAAACAAAGAAGCATTCGAATTGTTGTATAACAAGTATAAAGAAAAAATACAATATTTTATTTACAATATTGTCAAAGACTATCAAAAAGCAGAAGATATAACACAAGATACATTTGTTTATGTTATGCAAAATAAAATAAAAGAAGGATATACTTTCAAATATTATATATATTTAGTAGCTAAAAGCAGAGCATATAATTATATAAATACAGAAAAAAAGAGAACAGAAATAAATGAAACATATGTATTACACGAATTTAATAGCATTGAACAAGATGTTGCTGATATAGTTACAAAAAATGAAAAACAAAAAGAAATAATAAATGCTATAAATATGCTAGAAGATAGATATAAAAATACAATATATTTAACTCAAATTGAAAAACTTACATATAAAGAAACAGCACAAATACTTGGAGAATCAGTTCAGAATGTTAGAAATCTTATCCATAGAGGCAAAAAAGAATTACGAAAAATACTAATAAAGAAAGGATTTGATGAAATGAATAAAGTTTCAAAAGTAATTATAGCAATATTATGTATAAGTATTTTACTTGCAGGAGGAGTATATGCAACAGCAAAGATTGTAGAAAGTTTTTCAGGAAAGGCAAAAATGGCTCCTACATTTACAAGTAAGATATCATCAATAGATACAAATAAAGTATGGTGTGGAACCTTTAATTTAGTATGGAATGATTTTATGAATGATGTTATTGGTGGAAAAATAGAATTTGAAGATGGTCCATCAGAATTAGCAGATGAACTAAATAAACAAACATTCACAGTGAACGAATTAAATTCTAATTCATACTATAAAATTCATGGGATAGCATCATTTGACTTGAAAAATAAAATTGAGAGTGAAATAAAAGAAAAGTTTAATGAAGATAGTAAAATATTGGATAAAGTAGAATGGGGAAATTCAGAGACTTATGTATTATATTCAATGTTAAAAAAGGAATTTAATTATTTAGAAAAGTTTCCAACTTTAAAAGATAATATCTTTGGAGATTCTGAAGAAAAAGTAAAATATTTTGGAATAGAGCCAGATACTTCACAAAATGCAAGTAAAAATATTGAAATATTATTTTATAACTCAGAAGAAGATTTTGCAATAAAGCTAAAGACAAAAGAAGGAGAAGAAGTTTATCTATATAGAACAACAGGAGAAAACAAATCCTTTGAAAAAAATTATAAAGAAATGTTAGAAAAGCAAGCAAAATATACAGGAAATAAAAATTGGAATAAAAATGATGTTCTAAATATACCATTTATTAAAATTAATAATGAAATAAATTATGATGAACTTTGTGGAAGATTGATAAAAGGAACAAATTGGTATATTAGACAAGCAATTCAAACAATAGATTTTGAACTAAATAATTATGGTGGAAGTGTAAAAAGTGAAGCTTTAATAGAAGCTTTAAAAAATGCAGTATTTGAAACAGGAAGAAAATTTATTTATAATGAAGATTTCATACTATATTTAAAAGAAGAAGACAAAGAAAAGCCTTATTTTGCATTAAAAGTAGATAATACTGATGTATTAGTGGCAGGAGAAAATAATTAGTAAAGTAGAGTATTAACAAATTTTGTTAATGCTCTTTTTTCTTCTGAAAAAATTTTTATTAAATGCAAGAAAATTACTATTTTGTATTGTCTAATAGTACTATAGATATAAGAATTGTCAGAAAAATTTATTTATTATGTTGATGCTACTACTGGCGAAATAATTGGAGAAAGTAAAAATTAATTAAAGGAGATTGCTATTACATGCACTTGACAATTATGTAAATACAAACTATAATAGATTAGATGTTCAATCAAGAACAGAATATCAAACCGGAACGGAGGAAAAGACAATGAAAGAAAAGGCATCGGACGCAAAGGTAAAGTTTCTTGGAGGGCATGTAGAAGCCTTAGTAAAAGAAACAATTAGTTGTGGAGTTTCACGAGGGGAGGTTATTGAACTCTTTTTGACTTACTGGGAAAAAGAGCAAAAGAAAATTTTAGAAAGTAAAGAACAACTAAAAAAGAAAGAAGAAAGAAACGAAAAAATTCTTTCATACCCAATGGAAGAATTTATCAAAAATGCCATTCGGCAAAATGTTTGCAAGTCTAGTGCAAAAGCATGTATTTCTAAACACTGGGACAAGGTACTGGCACTTTCTGAATCAGGTGATCCTCAAAGAGAATTGGTTCATTTTAGTTCTTTTGAAATCTCCTGTGTTCAGGTAATCGTATCAGCAATTAACAATCAGATTTCTAAAAGCCAACTTTTGGAAATGTTAGATAACTCATGGGACAAAATTTATCGTATGGAAAAACTCCCAGTTGAAAGTGAGGAAGAAAAAGAATTTAAAGAAAAGGTAAGAAAATATGTTAATAATCCAACAGCTGGATTATTTTGGTTTATTAATGCCTTGGATTATTCTACGGCACAGACCCCCCAATTTGTAACAGGAAAAACCTCAAGTCTTCATTTATACTATCATATCGGAATGAAGCTTCAAGTCAAAACAGTACCTAAAGGGATGTATTGGCAAATCACTGAGGAAAAATATGAACCTGTTATCTTTGTTCATACTTCACTTGCTGAAGAAATTTTGTGGGCAATGAAATTCGTATATTCTTCTAATGATGGAAAAAATATCAGTCCGGAAAAAATTGTTAATAAGGCCATGAAACGTTTGGATAAAATTTACAATAGATGGGATGAGAATATCAAAGATGACATAAGAAAATTAATCAAGCTCTTAAGACTGTATGTCCATGAAATCAAAGCATCTGAGAAATGTCAGAAAGCAATTGATTCTATGGTAAGTGATGACTCTAAGTATCTAGACAAAGCTATTATCCGCTTGATTTGGGAGGTGGAACACAACTAAATATAAAAAGAGTTACATGCCTTAAATAAGGTGTGTGACTCTTTTATTCCTAATATGGTGTATTTGGCTCCAACTTCAAAAGAAGAATATTTTGCAATGTTAAATTGGTCAATTGAGCAAAACGAACATCCTGTTGCGATTAGAATTCCATGTAATGGCGTAATTTCTGATAGAAGAACAATTGACAAAAATACAGTATAAATATTATAATAATAAAGTTGTTTGAAATCATAAATAACAAAACAAGAAATATTATTAATAAAAAAGGAATTTTAACAATGATTTTATCAAGCATATTAATTGTAATCGGATTTGTTTTGTTGATTGTCGGAGCAGACTTATTAGTTGACGGAGCAAGTGGAATTGCAAAGAATTTTCATATCCCAGAGATAATTATAGGACTTACAATAGTATCAATTGGAACATCAATGCCAGAATTATTTGTAAGCATAACATCAGCTTTAGATGGTTATTCAGATATGGCAATAGGAAATATAGTTGGAAGTAATTTAAGCAACTTATTATTGATTTTAGGACTTTCAGCAACAATAAAACCTGTATTTTTTCAAAAAGAAACAAGAATATATGAAATACCAATGTGTTTATTTGTAACAGGATTACTTATGTATTTCTGTAACACAGGAACAGGAATCTCAAGACAAGAAGCAATAATATTATTAATCCTATTTTGTGTATTTATTGGATATACTATATATATGGGAAAAAGAGAAAGCAAAAAAGAAGTTGTTGAATTACAAGTAATAGATAAAAATAATAAATTTATAAAAGATATTGTATTAATTGCTATAGGAATAATGGGATTAAAAGTTGGTGGAGATTTAACTGTAAATAATGCTGTAGATATAGCAAATTATTTTAATTTAAGTGAAAAATTAATCAGTTTAACAATTTTAGCAGTAGGAACAAGTTTACCAGAACTTGTAACAAGTGTAACAGCTGCTATAAAAGGAAATAGTGATATAGCAATTGGAAATATAATTGGTTCAAATATATTTAATATTTTACTTATAATAGGCACATCTGCATTTATAACACCTATAACTTATAATATTACATATAATTTTGATTTTACAGTTTTAATAGTATCTTCAATTATTTTAGCATTATTTCCATTTATTCCACCAAAGAATGAGATGAGTAGAATGAATGGTATTGTTTATTTATTAATATATGCTGGGTATATGGCAATATTATTTATAAAGTAGAAAAGTGAGCGATTATGATTACTTGCTTTTTTATTTACAAAAAACATGAAAAATAGTATAATATGTAATGTAATAATTGATTGGAGGAAAAAATGAGTTTTAAATATGAAAGAAAGATAAATTATTATGAAACAGATAGAATGGGAGTAGTACATCATTCAAATTATATAAGATTTTTAGAAGAAGCAAGAAGCAGATGGATGGAAGAATTAAATATTCCAATGGAAAAATTAGAAAATGAAGGTTTTACAATTCCTACATTAGAAGTTGACTGTAAATACAAGCATCATGTAACTAGTGGTGACATTATAGTAATAGAACCATATATATCTGAATTTAATGGAATAAGAATGACTGTTAATTATAATGTTACAAACAAAAAAACAGGTGATATAGTAATAGATGCATTTACAAAACATTGCTTTACAGATAGAACATTAAGACCAATTAATATGAAAAAGAAGAATATAGAAATCTATAATATATTTGAAAATTTATATGAAGAAAATGCAAATTAGCTTTGACTAAAAAATATAAATGTGATAAAATAATATGGTTGTTCTAATATACCCTATTACAACAAGGAGATAAAAAACATGACAGAAAAACTATTAAGAGATTCTTTAACCGAAGCAAAAAGCAAGGGGGAAGTTGGTTTATTTATTTGGGCAAATTGGAGAGTTTGGGATGACTTAGCTTATGAGATGAAACAAGGAAACAAATACTATGATGTGGCAATTTCTAAAGTATTAAACCAAGAGGAGGCAACTATTTCGACACAATTATGTGGATTTCAAGCACCTGGGATTTTTGCAGTACCTGTTCCCAAAATGATCAAATCAGAAGATTTTTTCAAATATGTTTTGGAAATGTGTGAGAAAGGAAATTACAAAGGACCAATTACATTTATTCCGTCAAATGAAATAAGTCAATATTGTTAAATAGGGAAGAGGATTCAGAGTTGAGTCCTCTTTTAAATTTTATAAAAATCATTTGACTTTAATATCTATAAATACTATACTATTATTATAAATAAAAGGGGGAAAATGTAATGAAAAAATCTTTGAACTCAAATCAATTAAAATTAATAGCTGTATTAGCAATGATATTTGATCATCTATTATGGGTAATAAAACCAGGTTATAATAATGGAACAATAGTATTATTATTACATTTGATAGGAAGAATTGTAGCACCAATATTTTGCTTTTTCATAGCTGAAGGAGCATATTACACAAAAGATAGAAAAAAATATTTAACAAGATTATTAATATTTGCAGTAATTTCACATTTTGCATATTGTTTTGCATTTGGAATAAATTTTATTCCATTCAAAAATGGAACAAGTTTTAATCAAACAAGTATAATGTGGTCATTAGCCTTAGGTCTTATAGGAATAATGATACAAGACTCCAAACTAAACAATAAAGTAAAAACACTATTTATACTTTTATTATGTGTATTAGGATTTCCATCAGATTGGAGTTCTGTTGCAGTAATGATAATTATATATAACTATGAGTATAGAAATAACTTTAAAAAACAAATGATAAGTCAAACAGTATTTGCTGGCATATATTCATTAGTATATTGTATCTTTATAAATATACAATATGGAATCATTCAAATGGGGACAGTATTAGCAATACCATTATTAAAATTATATAATGGAAAAAGAGGAACATGGAAAGGAATGAAATATTTCTTTTATATAATATATCCTGTTCATCTTATAATTTGTGGAATATTAAGATTGTATTTATATGGAAATATTTCAACAATGATAGGATAAAAATGTAAAAAGCAGATAATTATTTGATAATTATCTGTTTTTATGATATAACAATATAGTGAAATTAAATAGGAGAATAATATGAATATATCCAAACATAACTTAATACAAATTCAAGATTTACAAAAAGAAATAGAAGAAAATGATGACTTAGAAAAAATAAAACTAGAAGAGTATGAAACAGAAAATATAGAAATTTTAAAAATTACAATAAGTAAATCAATAATAAACAATACAACTATAATAAATAGTAATTTTGAAAAATGCATGTTTATAGATATTCAATTTAACAATTGTAATTTTTCAAATACAATTTTTGAAAACTGTAGTTTTATAAGATGTGAATTCAATAATTGTAAATTAACAGGATGTAATTTTAATGAAAATACATTATTAGATACAAATTTTATAAATGTTAATATGAATTATACTAATATAACAATATCAGATTTAAAAAATGTATATTTTAAAGAAACAGGACTAAAAAATGCGAATTTACAAAATAATAAAGTAAAAAATATAAAATTTCAAGAAGCGGATTTGACACAAATACAAATATTTCAAACAAGTTTAAATGGAATTGATTTATCAAAATGTAAAATAGATGGAATAGCAATTTCTATGGATGATATAAAAGGGGCCACAATCAATCAAGTTCAAGCATTAGACTTAATATATTTATTAGGTGTAAAAATTATATGACATTATTTGAACAAGAAAAATTTAAGAGGTTATTAATAATATCTTTTAGTATAAAAGTATTAATAAAGAAATATTAATATAGTATAAGTTTAAAGACTTATCTGTAAGATTACAGTTGAGTCTTTTTATATGTGAAAATAGGAGTGAAAAAATGGGAGTTATTGAATTATTATTATTAAGTATTGGTCTTGCAATGGACGCCTTCGCTGTTTCTGTTTGCAAAGGAATTTCAATGAAAAAAATTAACTGTAAAAAATCATGTATTATAGGGTTATGGTTTGGAGGATTTCAAGCACTTATGCCAACAATAGGATATTTTTTAGGTTCAGCATTCGAAAGTCTTGTTACAAATATAGATCATTGGATTGCATTCATCTTGCTTGGAATAATTGGTGGAAATATGATAAAAGAAGCATTTTGCAAAGAAAAAGAAGATGAAGAAAGTAATGATGATATAAGTTTTAAAACAATGTTTGTATTAGCTGTTGCTACAAGTATAGATGCACTTGCTATTGGAATAACATTTGCATTTTTAAGAGTAAATTTACTTTTAGCAATTTCAATGATAGGTATAATAACATTTGTAATATCAATTATAGGTACAAAAGTTGGAAATAAATTTGGTAGCAAATATGAGAAAAAAGCTGAATTAGCAGGTGGAATTATATTAATCTTAATTGGAATAAAAATATTATTAGAACATTTAGGAATTTTGTAACAAATATAATTTTTCTGCGTCATATTTACAAAGGGGGAAAAAGTTATGCAGGATATTGAAAAAATATATAAAAAAATCTTTTATAGAAGGTCAAATATATCCTGTAACATATATACCAACTAATTTAAAAGATAAAATTGAATGAAAATGATTTAGTTATAGATTATGATTATAAATTCAATATAGTTACAGATGATGATATAAAAAAACCAGATATTACTGGATATATTATTGAAGAATAGAATTAAAAGTTCTATTCTTTTTTTATTTTTATTTGAATATTATTTATGAAGGAGGAAAAATATGTTTAAACAAAACTTCATAATTGGAAATACTCCAATGATAAAAATAAACTACAAATATAAAGAAAAAAATAAACAAATTTTTGTAAAATTAGAATATTATAATTTAACTGGTAGTATAAAAGATAGAGTTGCATTTTATATGATAAATAATGCAAAAGCGAAAGGAATTTTAAAAGAAAAACAACCTTTAATAGAAGCAACCAGTGGAAATACAGGAATTTCATTATCAGCACTTGGGGCTTACTATAATCATCCTGTATATATTTTTATGCCTGATTGGGCTAGTAAAGAAAGAATACAATTAATGAAAAGCTATGGAGCAAATATATTTCTTTTTTCGAAAGAAGAAGGTGGATTTTTAAAATGTATTGAAGAAGCAAAAAAATTAGCTCAAAATATAAATGGATTATTCACAAATCAATTTTCAAATATGGATAATTTTTTTGCACATTATGAAACAACGGGAGAAGAAATATTAAATCAACTTTCAGAACCAATTAGTGGTTTAGTATCTGGTGTTGGAACAGGTGGAACTTTGATGGGAACAGGTAAAAAGCTTAAAGAAAAATATCCAAATTTAATGCTTACAGCCATAGAACCTGATAAAATGCCACTTATGTCTAAAGGAATAATTTTAGACCAACATAAGATAGAAGGAATTGGAGATGACTTTATTCCAGAATTAATAGACAAAAATAAAATAGATAAAATAATATTAATTAATGATTATGATGCAATCAATATGTCTAGAAAGCTTTCAAGAAAACTTGGAATAGGTGTTGGAATATCGTCAGGTGCTAATTTATTAGGTGGAATTTTATTAGGAGATGATATTGATGGAAACATTGTTACAATTTTTCCTGACGATAATAAAAAATATCTTTCTACAGAATTAGTAAATAATATAGATTTAAATCCAGATTTTATTTCTAATCAAATAGAATTATTAAATATTGAATTTCTCAAATTGAACTAACTAAATGGCGTCAATTAGTTTTAGGACTATTTAGTGAATAATCTAATTTTAAACGAGTTTTGTTTAAAACGCTTTCATTTTTTTATGCAATAAAAATTACTTGTAGTGTTGGAGAAAAATCTACTGCATTATTGAAATTTTAAAACTAATTTACCGTAATAGTTGATCAGCTTTTTTTAAATTGTTCTTTTTGATAAAAATGATTTTTTTAGTTGAATTTTAATAAAATATATGATAAAATAATTAATGGTGGATTTTTATGAAAGGAGAATATAATATCCTATTTAAGATATTATGTGGTATATTATATGAAAGATAAAAACGAAGAACAAAAATATATTGAAAGTTTAGTAACATTAGGAAAAAAAATTGCGTTAGAAGCTTCACAAGATAAAGAATTAGAAAAAAGAATAAAGAAAAATTCTAATTATTAAAAAGTTCTATAATAAATAAAAGTGAGGGTAATTAAATTGGGAAATATAGATATTAATATTATAAGAAAAAAAGGATTTGAAGAAGGATCAATAGAAGAAAGAATAGAGGAGTATTGTAGAACAACAGCTAGTCAACATACGGATGGCTTATTAGAAAGATATACACAATTAGATGAAAGTAGAAATGGAAATTATATCAATTCAGACTTAATGAAAATGGTTTATCCATTTTATGCTGAAAGTTTTGAAAATAGAACAAAATATAATTTATCAATAACAAATTCAGCAGCAGTTTTGACAAATGAAGCTTTTAGAAGAGCAATTCAAAGACCAGATGTACAAAGATGTGTATTTATAGTAGGACCATATGGAGCAGGTAAGTCATATTTTTCACAATCTTTATTTGAAAGAGAAGAACATGGAATGTTAGCCAATAGTATAGTATATGAAGGATCAATTACACCTCCTGCATTTGGAGAAAAAGTTCAATATGCCATAGATAATGGCGTTACACCAAGTATAATAGCTTTAAATCCAACATTAAAGCTTTCTATGCAAAATATTAGATCTAGAGCTCAAGAAATGGGAAGAGATGTTGAAAAAAATGAAGTAATAGATAAATTTTCTAATATGTATAAATATTTAAAAGATTTAGTTGCTCAATTTGAAGGCATTGCATATGTTATATATAACAAAAATGCTAATATAACAATTGATTTAAATGGTGGAAGTATAGATTTAGAAGATTTAAATCATGGAACTGCAGAAGAGATTTCAGCACAATATGATAAAATAAAAGAAGAATTAAATAAACAAGATCCACGTCAATAAAGAAAAGGTCTCACAAAGTAGTTTTTATATTACTTTGTGAGACCTTTTCTAAGACTTCAGATTAATAAAATTATCTGATATTTGAACAATGTTAATTAATATGCATTGCTCTCAGCCACTGAGGATACTGTTCCAGCAGTTTTGCATACAGCTGTTCATCATCAAGACGTGCAAAGTCAGACACCTTGATAAAAGCAGTGTTGTCAACATCACGGCCATCCAGATCATCAAGTTTCTGAAGGTACCGGAAATTTTCAGAACCGATTCCAACAAATTGGTAGAAAATCTTCAGTTTAGAAGAATTTCTGATAGCTCTGTCTGTTGCATAGGCATCATCATTTTCACCATCGGTAATGAAGATACCAAATGCAGGATAACTGCTTCCATCATCATAAATAGACATAGTCTTTTCAATAACAGGAGAATAACTAGTACCTCCGGAAGGACCATAGCCTTTATTCATGATTTCGCGTTTAACATAACTTTCATAATTGCTAAGATTCATAGAAGGCATCTGAATGCAACTGGTATTGAATACGTACACTTCAAGTTCGCCATTATCATCGAACTTCAATGCCAAAGGAAGAAGTCGAGTAAGAACATTTTGAATTTCGCCAGACTGATACAAGCTAGTCATAGAACCAGAACGATCCATTACGACAAATACTCTTGCACGATGAGAACTCAAATCAATGTTTTTCTCTTTATTCAGCCGAACGATGTGACGCTCAAGACCATCTTCTGCTTTGCTGAGAACTACTTTTGCAGAAGAACTTGTCAATGTAGTTGTTTCAGTTTTTACAGGAGTGGAATTGCTAGTAGAACTGCTAGAATTATTTTTCTTCTTAAAGCCAAAAAACATATTACTACCTCCATAGCGTTAATAAATTATTGCAAAGAATATTGCAATATAAGGATTTTATCATATCTTTTATGAATAGTTAACATAAATCAACAAAAATAACAATTACATAAATTTTTATAAATATATTTTTTAATTAATGTAATTATTTTATACTAATACTACCTTAATATATTGAAAATTATGTTAATTTGTGATATAGTAGAAAAGTACGCTTACAATATTATATGTCGGTTTGAAGGAACTGAAATATGAAAAACAACAGCAAGAATAAAACTCGGAAGAAAAATATTGCAAAATTGCTATCTATTGTATTAACAACATTACTACTAATTGTTTTGCTAATATCAAAGTATAACGATGCTCAGACTTCTAAAAACCAAGAAATAAAGTATTCTGAAATCATTAATTATATCGAATGTTAAAGCAATTAGTACCTATATTAATTCTAATAAGATTTTTGTTACATTTACAGATCAAACAAAAAAATTCGCATATATTCCCAGCAGTAATGAATTTTGGGAATATGTAAATCAGCAACAATTACTTGGAAATAATATTGAAATTTCAGTAGATGGAAATTCCTCAAGTGGAACTTTAGGTGCTACTTTTTCTCTCATTAGCTCAATTCTAATGATTGGATATATGTCCTTTATGATTAGAAAAGCAACTGGTGCTGGCGACTTCAAATTCAAAGCCGAAACTACAGATGTTAGATTTTCAGATGTAGCTGGAATCAATGAGGAAAGAGAGCAACTTTCAGAAGTAGTAAACTTTTTAAAGGAACCTGAAAAGTATACTTGCATGGGAGCTAGAATTCCAAAAGGTATTTTACTTGTTGATGCTTTTCGTGTTAGAAAGATTTTTAGTGAAGCCAAAAAGGTTGCATCATCAATCATCTTTATTGATGAAATTGACGCAGTTGCTCAAAATAGATATAGTGGAAAATCTTATAGTGAGCAAACGTTAAACCAGCTATTAGCTGAAATGGATGGATTTGATAGTAGTAGTCATGTCATTGTAATTGCTGCTACAAACCATAAAGAAATTTTGGATCCGGCAATTCTTCGTCCTGGCAGATTTGATAGACATGTGTATGTTCCTATGCCTAACATTAAAGCAAGAATTGAAATCAAAAATAAGTATTTTGATTCTGAAGTGGACTTAGAAGAATTAGCAAGAAAAAATTGCACGTGTAATTGTAGGTATTAAGAATGAAAGTTCATTGTTAAGTGAAATCTTGGTGACATCTCTAATGGTGCTTCAAATAGTCTTGAAAAAGCTACTGATTTAGCTTATTGTTTGGTTATGAATTTCGGTATGACAGACGATAGTTTCTTGGTTAAAATTACTAATCGTCCGGATTTTAATAATCATATTGAAAATCAATCCATAAAAAAATTGAAGAAATTTGCGAAAAGGCTTACCATGATACTATTGAAATTTTTCTACTATTTTAAGCTTAGAATTAAAAGGAAAAATAAAAATTGAAAATGACGGTATATGTATATTAGATAATAATGATAAAAATTTAAGGAAAACAGAAAAATATATTTTGAAAAATAATAATTAAAGGATGGTAGTAAAAATGACAAGAAAATTTAGTACAAAATATAGTGAAGATGATATATATGATGCATTTACTTTAGCTCAAACTTTATTAAATCAAATTGAATATTATATACAAAATGAAGAATTATCAGAAATAGAAAGAAAATTTTTAGTAGAAAGTCAAAAATATATTGAAGAACTAATAAAAAAATATGAATCTGGTCCTTCTGTACGTGAGAAAATATCTTTAGAGCAAATATCATTTGGTTTTAAAACATATAATGCTCCAAAATATAAAGCTCTTTCAGCAGAAGAATATAATAGAATTTACCAAGAATCTTCTGAAACATTAAAAATGTTTAGAAAAGATTTCGAAAAAGTATTTGAAATAGAAGAAACCATTTATAAATTAATAACTATTCCATTATGGAAAAAATCAACAACAAATATAGTGATGGAAAACAAACCTGGAGATGAATTTACCTACATTGTACACTCTGGAAAAGGAATAATTTATTTACCAGGTTTCCCAGATTATAGAAAAACAAGAAACATTAATGGAGATTATGTTTCAGCATCATTAATTACAGATAAACAGATGGCAATGTTTTTAAATTCACAAGTCGGATTAATTCTAAAAGCCAATGAAGCTATTATATGCTCTACAGAAATAGATTCAGGAACTAATATTTCATTTGAACCAAAAATTAGAACTATAATAGATTTTAAAAATGGTACTTATGTTAATTCTGGGGTACCAGGACGTTTTATGTTGAATGGTGAACTACTTGCAACCACAAAAATTCAATCACCACATCAATTAATAGATAATACTATCAAAAGGCAAAAAAATAATGAGTGTGTTTTTTCAAATAATTCAAGAGATGTAAATGAAATAGTATTAGATGATTCAAAGGTTGAAATTATTGGGGTATTTTTCAAAACTAATGGATGTGAAATTAATTTAGAGGATTTTGGAAGAGCTATTTTTATGGAAAGAGCATACAATGTACCATTAAAAATAGTAAATAGTTCAATATATAGAAAAAAACTTGGATTAGAAAAGTACGACCCACAAGATTTTCAAAAATATAAAGAATATATTGATTTTTGGAGTTGTCCTGACAATTGGAAAAATTTAATAGATGATCCGTTAGAGTTTAGAGAACTTATTAAAAGGTATTTTAATGATGTTGTTGTTAAACAAGAATATGAGCCAGAAATAAGAAAAGAGATAGAAGAAATTTTTACAAGAATTATTGAATTTACATATAGTTTGAGCAATTCAGAAAAAAATTCATCCCAAACAGATGATACCATTCCTCAAAAATAGGAAATTTGCTATTTATGTAAAAATATGATATAATATAATTATATATATTCCTAATAAGGAAATATTAGCGAACCTCGTATTCTGTTTCTTAGTAACAACATTTATGTAAAAAATTATTTGGAGGAAAAAAAATGAACATGAACTTAGTGGATGATGTAACGCAGACTCTGCGGAGAACAAGAAATGAAGACATCAATCGTCAGCAGAAAGAAATTTATCTGCAGATGGCAAGTCAGATGAATCAGATGATTCAGTCCATGCAGGATGAGCAGTCTCGTTTCAAAAGACTGGCTAACATGGCATCAGAAGCAGGTAATCTTATACTGGCTGAACAATTCCAACAGCTTGCAAGAAAAATGAACCAGGAGCTCGATGCAATGGATGATCTGATAAGAACAACTCGCAGCATCGCGAATCAGTAAGTCTTTAATCATGTTTGAACAAAAGGCAGTTCACATCTAATGTGAATTGTCTTTTTGCATATAAATTAATTATACTATAAAAGTATAGCCAAATATTTGTTATCAAGTTCCAAAATACTAATATTGGGTATCATGAAATTATTTGTATTATATATTAAAAAATAGCATATAATATTATATATAATAATTTTAGAAAATTATTTTGTACTAGTTGACAAATCAAATAATAAGATGCTATAATTATTATATAAATAAATACTGCCTACTAGGAGGCAAAGAGTAAAATACCCTAGACAATCGATTAATCAGCCACCCAGTTGGCAAAGAGAAAATACACTGGTGAATAAATTTGGGAGTCTTTGTACTCCCTTTTTTATTATACAAGGAGTAAGATGGAAATTATAGAAGGAAAATTATATTTTATAAAAAATGAATTTATTGAAAAGTATAATCCAAAATATCATTTAATGGAAAATAAAGAAGCTGGAACAAAAAGGCCAACTTATTTTTGTTTTAGAGATATAGCTACTTTTACTAATTTACCTGAATTTATAAATGATATTAAGAACGAATATAAGAAATGAAAAACCTAAAAGTTAAATGGAAGTCTAAAAAATAAACAAAATTAAAGGTGGTTAACATGTTAAATGAGGATATTCTAGAAAGTATAATAATTAAAAATAAAGAAGATTTGAAAAATAAATTACAACAGGGTTTAGATGATATAAAATTAAACAAAACATATTCTTTAGATGAAGTTTCTCAAAAATTAGATAATTTATAAAAGATAGTAGTAGATTTTGATACAAAAGCTAATAATATTGATGATTTAAGTAGTTTGGGCAAGTTATTAAGTAATAATTTTGTTCAAACATAGCAAAAGAGTAACTTATAATTTTAGATTACAAATCCATAATATAATTTTATAATTATAACACGCAAAAATCGATTTTTACGTAATTTGGACTCTTTAATTCTCTCTTAATCACTTGTGGCAATAGATAACGGCATTATATTTTTTTCGTGTCGTTATCCTTGAAAATAAAGAGCAACTATTGTTAATAAAGTGAAATTGTGATATAGTATATAGTATAATACGGGATTGACTTTTATCCTCCATATCCTTCGTTTGAACTCCTAGAAGAAGCAATACTTAAGAAAGGACGAGTGCATTTGCCAATGCTCAGGAGCAATGTTACATACAGAGATTTAACTCCGGAAGAGAAGGAAAAATTCATAAAAATACTTGAAAATGATTAAAAAGTTATGATATTTTATAATTCAGAAGCTTGAAAGCTTAATAAGGACTGAACGAAAAGAAATTTCTTTTCGTTCAGTCCTTATTTGTTATTTCTAAATTTCCATGTAATAACTTCAAGATTATTTGAATAAAAATGAGTAGAGTAAGGGGGATAGCTATATTTTTTTTAATGTTGTAGATTTATATTTAATATAAATATTATATATATATATATATAAAGATAT
>OGJI01001989.1_pt1 | contig 20020 bp, 19 predicted proteins | sample 1572031 | NCBI WGS metagenome assembly OGJI01 (sample SAMEA2582119, study PRJEB24529) | metagenome | biome: Human gut stool | place: China | collected 2011
TTTTGTCAAGGACAGGCAACTTGTGTTGTTTTAAGTTATTTCGAACTCACGTTAATTTAAATTTTGTAATGTAGGAGTTATCCATTTCGAATGCGGGAATGAAGTTATCCTGTATCATAGACTTGGAAATTCTTATTTTTTGGTCAATGAATGAATTATATTAGAGAATGTTCTTGGGGAGAGATTATATATATTCTACTATGTAAGTATATTATCCTTCTTGTCGTTTATGTAATCTGTCATATTTTTGTCTTTGTATGGGATGTTTTATCCAATAATCTTCAATGCAATCAGTTTCTAAATATTTAGGGGGAAAGAAACTTGCGATTGGAACATCAAAGTATTTTGCAATTTCGTTAATATGATTCAAATTATATTTTTCTTCTCTAGATAATCTTTCTGCGTGTCCGACAAAAGAGCTATCAAGTTTTAATTCTAATGAGAGTTTTTCTTGACTCAATTTAGCAGCCTTTCTTAATTCTTTGACTTTATTGATTACGTATAGTTCTATTTCAGTTTTTGTTGTTTCAATTTGTGTCTTTGTTGCTTCCATTTTGAAAAAAATTAATGATAAAGAAAAGATTTTCTTTTAAAAATTTGCAGGGGTTATTACCCTGTATTATATTTGCGTTTGAGGATAGTGAATATTTGTAGTAATAAGCGTACTGGAGAATAATTACAAAATCACTATTATACAGATAGGTATAAAATAGGATTACGAAGAAAGAAGGTGTAACTTAAAAGTTAGTTAAAACAGCAGTGGTTTTAAAATGAGCAAATAAAGTTACATTCGCAAGAATATTAATTACTAACTTCAAAATTAAAACGATGCGAGAAACACAGTTATTTCAATTTTATTCATCTGTTTAAAGTGGTTTTTCTGGGATAAAATCCCACAGGGTACATTTAAATATCTTGGCGAGTTCATTTATATGATTAAGGTTGTAAGCTTGATCTTTTTCAGGATCTTCAACATCATGAATAAACGTGTGAGAAACGTTTAAACAATCTCCAAGATATCTTAAACTCATATCGGCGTCAAGTCTATACTGTTTTGCTTTTTCCGACGTATAAAGTTGTACTTTCGTTTTCATTTTTCATTTACTTAGGTTTGTAAAGTAAGAACTTTTGCACGGAATGCATGGAAGCTAATAGACTTACAAATGAGATTGTATAGAACAAAAAGAATGGAATTTATCTTATTCAGAAACGAGAGTAATAGAACATTGAGTATGGGATAATAATTTAACTAATAATAATTGAAATGAAAAAAGAAAGTGAAATTATCGATGATGAAGAACTAAAAAGATTTTTTTTAAATGAAGCAATGTTACTTTGTCCTTCTGCTTTGGGGGATGTTTTGGAAAGAGAGAAATTACAAATCTTGTACAACACGTTGCAAAAGATCGTGAAGTTGTTGGGTGTATTGAATCATTGTAATTTGGAAATGCATTACGTGGAAATATACCATGTATTCGGGTTCTATTTTACAGAAAAAGACGGGGAAAAGAGAAAAAAACGTAAGATGAGTGAACGTCTGGAGGATTACGGTCAATTTATGTATCATTTGGTAAGGATGAAAAGTGTAATCGCTCATTATTATGCTTATAGTTTACAGCATTTGAGGAGTTTGGAGCATACGATGGAACTCTATTATCCAGGATATTTACAGAATAGAATGAAAGATATTCCAAGAGAACAAAAGATGGATATATTGAAAGAAGAAACGGAAAAATAAAAGAGAGGGTGTATTCTATGCCTGAGAAACGTTGAATATCACCCCCTTGTGTAAATCAATTTTATCAATTAATTAACAATCAAAGTTATGAAAAAAACTTATGACAGGAAAGTTTTTAAGCGAAAGTTACTGTCTCGAAGGATGGCGGTAATCGTGGTTATTCGGTTATTTATGGTTTTGTTACTGGGATTCCCGGTGTTGGTAAATGCCGGGACGAGGGATTCGACACGGTTGGAAAGCAGACAGGTGGAGGGGAAGGTGACGGATGAGAAGAAGGTTCCCTTGCCGGGAGTCACGGTGCGGTGGGAGGGAACATCGGTGGGGACGGCCACGGATGCGGAGGGGAGATTCAAGGTGTTGATGCCCGTAGATTCGGCAACATTGGTGGTTTCCTTTATCGGGATGAAGACCGTGAGGGTGAAGATTCCGAAGTTGAAGGCCGGAGAGGTGCGGAAGGTGCTTTCTATCGTGTTGTGGGATGAGGACGTGAAGCTGGAAGACGTGGTGGTGACGGGAATTTTTACCCGTAAGAAGGAGAGTTTCACGGGATCGGCTTCCACGTATTCGGCGGCGGAGTTGAAGACGATGGGGACGCAGAATATCTTGCAAAGTCTGAAAACGTTGGATCCGGCTTTCGCTATTTTGGAGGATAATCAGTTCGGATCAGACCCGAATAGGTTACCGAACATGGAGATTCGGGGAAAGTCGAGCATGTTGGGATTGAGGGATGAGCTGGATGCCGATCCGAATCAGCCGCTTTTTATCTTGGACGGTTTTGAATCGACATTGGCTGCGATTAATGATTTGGATATTAACCGGGTAGCCTCAATCACGATTTTGAAAGATGCGGCTCCGACTGCCATTTACGGGGCGAAGGCGGCAAACGGGGTGATCGTGGTGGAGACAGTGAAGCCGGAGGCGGGGAAATTGCAGGTGAGTTACACGGGAAACATGAATCTCTCGATGCCTGATTTGTCGAGTTATAACCTGATGAACGCGAGGGAGAAGTTGGAGTTCGAACGGTTGGCGGGGAGGTACGAGCCTGTGAATTGGTCGACGACGAACGAGGTGGTGTTGAATAAGTTGTATAACGAAAAGTTGAAAGTGATAGAGAGCGGGGTGGACACGTATTGGTTGGCAGAACCTTTGCGGGTGGGGGTGAACCAGAAGCATTCGCTGTACGTGCAAGGTGGCGAGGGGAATTTCCTGTTCGGTCTGGGAGCCGGATATAACGGGATTTCCGGGGTAATGGAAAAGTCGGAGCGGGACGTGATCAGCGGTAATATTGATTTGATTTACCGGATGCCGAAATTCCAGTTTTCGAATAAGTTCTCGTTGACATCGACTCATTTGAAGAACCCGATCGTGGCTTTTAGCGCGTATGCGGCGGCGAATCCTTATTATAAAAAGTATAACGAGGAGGGGACGGTTGACAAATGGTTGGAATATAATGATTACTTCAAGGCTTCGAATCCGCTATGGAACGCAAGCCAGAATAGCCGGGACGAGGGGAAGAATCTCTTGTTGAGTAATTATTTCATGGCGGAGTATTTCCCCACGACGGAGTGGCGGGTACGTGCCCGGTTGGGATTGACTTACGGGAATGATGACACCGAGAAGTTTTATTCCCGGAATGATACTCGTTACGAGAACGTGGAGACCACGAAAAAGGGTGAGTTTTATTCGAATAATGTCCGGACGAATCAGGTGGAGGCGGAGGTAAGTGTTACTTACGCGAAGATGTTGGGAAAGCACAGGATTAATTTGGTTGCCGGGGGAAATATATCCAGTAATAAATCGCTCTCGCAAGGGTATTCGGCGGTGGGATTCCCGGACGGGGATTTTTCTTATCCTTCTTTCTCCAACGGGTACCCGGAATACGGTACGCCCGCTTATTACGAGTCGGTGTCCCGCTCGGTGAACGGGTATTTTAATGCGGGGTATGCTTTTGATGACCGCTACCTGATGGATTTCAGCCTGCGTACGAGTGGATCGTCGGTTTTCGGTACTTCCCGGAAGTATAATACCACGTGGTCGGTGGGGGTGGGATGGAACCTGCACAAAGAGAAGTTTATCATGGATCACGTGGCTTGGATTAACGTGCTGAAGTTGCGGGCTTCAATCGGGAATCCGGGAAACCAGAGTTTTGATTCGGCACAGTCGTTGTTGACTTACGCATTCCAGTTCGGTTCGATGAACTATTTCGGGTTGGGGGCCGAGTTGTCACAGGTTGGTAATCCCGATTTGGAGTGGCAGATCACGGTGGACAAGAATATCGGGTTGGACGTGACGTTGTTTAACAAGCGTTTTTCCCTGACGGCGGATTACTATTACAAGGTGACCGATCCGTTGTTGATCAAGGTGAGTACCCCGTTGTCTTCCGGTACGGAGACTTACATGACGAATGCCGGAGAACAGGTGTCGCAAGGTTTCACGGCATCGGTGTCGTATTATATTTTTCAGGATTTCGAGAAGCGTTTTTCATGGATGGTACGGGCAAACGTGCGGACACAGAAGAACCGGATAGATAAAATCGGTAATAAGCTTTCGACGTTGAACGCCAACGGGAAAGGGGAGAATACCGTGAGGTATTACGACGGGGCAGACCCGGATGATATCTGGGCGGTGAAGTCAGCGGGGATTGATCCCTCGAATGGAAAGGAGTTGTTTTATGCGAAGGATGGAAGTTACACGTACGATTTTTCTTATGATGACGAGGTGATTTGCGGGAATACCCGTCCCGACGTGGAGGGGGTGATCGGTTCGTCGTTGAATTGGAAAGGTTTTTCGGTAAGCCTGAATTTCCGCTACCAGATGGGGGCCGACGTGTTTAACGAGGCTCTTTATAACAAGGTGGAAAATATCTCTAAGAATGATTTGAACAAGAATCAGGACAGGCGTGCCTTGTACGAGCGTTGGCAGGATGTGGGGGATATCGTGCATTTCAAGGATATTGCCAGCGCGGAGACCACCCCGATGTCTTCCCGTTTCGTGCAGGAAGAGAACGTGTTGACCTTGGAGTCGATTTACGTGGGATACGAGTTCTATGACGGGTGGATCAAAAAGTTAGGGTTGAGTAGTTTAAAGATTCAGGCTTCTATGCGTGACGTGTTCCGGGCATCGACGATCCGGTCGGAGAGAGGTATCGCGTATCCTTTTGCCCGAAGTATGGAAGCGGGGTTATCGTTTAATTTTTAATGATTGATGAATATGAGATTACGAAATATGATTTGGATCGGCTTGGTGTTGGCGTGTGGAGCCGGGTGTTCGGATTTTCTGGACGTGCAACCCAAGGATAAACAGTCGGAAAAGCAATTATTCTCGACGAGAGGCGGGTTTTACATGGCGGTAAACGGTATTTACAATAAGGTGGCCTCCACGGCTCTTTACGGGAAGAATCTTTCTTACGAGCTGGTGGACGTTATTTCGAAACGGTACTCGCCTTTACAAGCTAACACGTACTTGACGGCATTAAGTTCTTTCGACTATGCGGATAACTCGGTGCAGACGGGGGTGTCGAACACGTGGACGGCGGCTTATAACACGATTTTGAATTGTAACGTGGTGTTGGATAATCTTGAGGAGAGTGACGGGATTCTGTTGACACCTGAATACCGGATGTTGAAAGGGGAGATGCTGGCACTCCGTGCTTTCTTGCATTTCGATATGTTGCGGTTGTTCGGGCCGGTTTACAAGAATCACCCGGAAGCGGCGGCGATTCCTTACAACGAGTCGGCGAGGGTGTCGGCCTTGCCCTTGCTGGCTGCCGATTCGGTGATGCACGAGAAGATTCTGCGGGATTTGGACGAGGCCGAAAGTTTGTTGGCGGATAGTGACCCCGTGATCGAGGGAGGACCGATGGCTTCACTGGAGAATGATCAGGATGTTTACCTGCGTTATCGGCAGTTGCGGATGAATTATTATGCCGTGTTGGCGTTGAAGGCTAGGGTGTACTTGTACGCGGGAGAGCAGGCGAAGGCATTGGCCGCAGCTCGCAAGCTACTGACGGATGCGAGAGTGGACGAATATTTCCCGGCTGTCGATCCGAATAAACTTCTGGCTAATCAGGATAACCCGGATCGGGTGTTCTCGACGGAAGTACTGGCGGGAATTTACGTGAAGGATCGGGCTGATATTCATTCCAATTATTTCAGTTCGGAACAGGCGGGTAATAATTACCTGCATCCCCGGAAGAATTTCGTGAATATGAGTCTTTTCGCGGGGGAGACACAGGATTACCGGTTCCAAGCGTGGTGGCGCACGGCTTCCAACGAGAGTGAAGGCGGGTATGACTTTATCAAGTACGAGGAGATAGCCCAGCCCGCGGAGAAGGGGGAAACCGAGTATTTCTATGCCGTTTTCATGTCGTTGATCCGGTTGAGCGAGGTGTATTATATCGCGGCCGAGAGTGAACCCGTGCTGGCGGATAAATATGCGTGGTTGAATAAAATACGGGAACGCAGGGGTTTGGGAGCTTTAATCGTGATCTCGGAAGATGATTTTATGAAGCGCTTGCGTACGGAATATTTGCGTGAATTTATGGGAGAAGGACAAATTTTCTTCATGTATAAACGGTTGTATGCAGCTATTCCCAGTGATGAGAATGGGAATGATATGAATGCTTATGAAGCCCGGGAAGAGTATTACGTGTTGCCGTTGCCTTCCGGGGAAATCGCTAATCGTTAAATAGTAAGGTTATGAAATGGAAAGATATTTTATTTATACTGGGGCTAAGTGCAGTTCTGGGAGCTTGTGAAAAGAAGGATATCGAGGTTTTTACCACGGATGACGCAGGGATTTATTTTCAATTGATAAAGGGGTATTACGGGACAACCACGGAAATTTACACGGATTCACTTGATTATTCATTTGCATCACTTCCGGCCTCGATGAAAGATGTGATTCTTCCCGCTACCGTCCGGACGATGGGGAAGGTGGCGGATTATGATCGTCCTTTTAAAGTGGTCGTGGATAAAGAGGGAACGACTGCCATAGAGGGGGTGCATTACGAAATTGATTTGGATTCGGTGGTTGTACCTGCGGGAAAAAGTTCGGCGAATGTCAATGTGCGTTTTTTCAGGACGGATGATTTGATGGAGAAGTCGGTGCGGCTGGCTCTTCGTTTGGAGGATAACGAGCATTTCAAGTGTTATTTTCCGGAGTACAAGAACATGAATACTTATTCATCGACGGGAGTGCTGATTCATGGTGATTCATTCTCTTTCACGTTGAGCGAGATGTACACGATACCTTGGTATTGGAGGGTTGTTATTGAAACCGATTATTTCGGGGTGTGGACACCTAAAAAGTTCGTGGTAATCAATATGGTTTGTGGTTTTACCATGGATGATTGGAATAACGCGGGAGGTACCGGGGTAAAGATCATATACGGGCGTTGTGGTTTTTTTGCGACAATGGTTCAAAAGTATTTGCAGGAACAGGCGGATGCCGGAACCCCGGTGGTGGACTCGGACGGGAAATATATGCAACTAGATTCGGATTATGCCGTGGATTATTCTCGATATGAATAAGATTAAAAAGTGACGTTATGAAAATGAATTATATCATATTGTTTTTGTTTGGTGTTTCTCTTTGTGCTTGTTTTGATGATAAGGGAAACTATGATTACCGGGATATGGCGGATATTACAATTGAGAATATCCCGGAAGTGATCGAGGTGTTGGGGAATTCCGATCATATTGTCGTGAGCCCGAAAGTCGTTTCTTCTTTGGATGGAGAGGTTAAGGAGGGGGATGCCAATTTCGAGTTCACGTATAAAATTGAGAAAAAATCCGGGGGAACGATGGTGGCCGGACAGAAGTGGGTGGATTTGAATCCTTCGAAGACGTTGAATCTGGATACCTTGGCGGCTTTCGCTGCCGACACGTATATCGGGTGGTTTGGTGTAACCGATAAGCGTTCGGGAGTACAGACATCTACAACCTTTGATATTAAAGTTTCCTCCCCGACTTACGAGGGGTGGATGGTGTTGTGCAACGAGGGGGAACAGGAACGGGTGCGGATGGATATGATTTCCGCGATATCGGCGGAACGAGTTATCCCGGCTTATGACGTGTTGGCACCCTTGGGATTTCCGGAGCTAAGACACGCAAGGGGAATAGGCTTTTATCCTAACCGTCGGGCGAATCCTGATGACGTGATTTACGTGATGTCGGAGGAGGGTACGTATCGATTGGATCGGGAAACGTTCAAGACGGATGAATCGTGGAATATAAATAACGTGGATTTTATTATTCCTCCGGGGGATGAGCATGTCGTGTATTATAACACGGTGAACAATAATAATTCTTCGGAGGCTTTGGCCTGTCTTTGCGTGACAGACGCCGGAAATGCGTATGCGCAGGTGTTGAGTACTCCCGGTGCCGCTTTCGAGAAGCCGATCAATACTTCCGCTCGTGGAGAAGCCCCGACCTACAGGGTTGCCCCGTATATCGGGGTGAGTATGGCCCGTCCGGGGAATGGGAAAGCTGCCGTGTTCTATGATATGGATAACCAGCGTTTCATGGGGTGGAAACAGGGATATGTTGATTTCCTGATGCAGGTTTTGAATCCTATCCGGGACAAGGAGGGGGCTTTGTTCACTTTCAAGACGGGAATGGATTTGGTGTACATGGAGAGTACTCGTTATTCCAACGGGCTGGTTTATGCTATATTGCAGGATGCCGGGGGGAAACGTTGTATTTACGGGATCAATATGTCGGGTAACGGGTATCTTCCGGAATCAATGTATAAGGATTTGAACGCACCTGATTTTGACAAGGCGTCGATTTTTGCTTTTCATTCTCAATTCCCCTATATGTTTTACGCTGTGGGGAATAAGGTGTATTTGCATAATCTGGGGACAAATACGACCTATCCGATGAATAGTATCGCTTTGGGTGAGCATGAGGTTGTGACGATGTTGAAATTCAACCTGTATCGCCAATGTTCTTTAAAGGATTTGAACAATCAATCTGACGAGTTCATGGCCCGACAGTATGAGTTGATGGTGGGATCTTACAATACTGATGCCCCGGATAATAACGGGGGTAAGTTGGGATTTTATCCGGTTGACGGGGTGAATAACAGCGTGACGAAACGGGCGGAATATGACGGATTCGCGAGAATTAAAGACGTGGTGTATCGTGAGCGGCGGTAAGTGACGGGGTGATTATTGTGTCTGGGGAGAGGGGAACTCGAATGTTCCCCTCTCTGTTATCATACACGGGGGAGTTTAATATCGTGATTGATTGTAATAATGCCGGCGTACTGGCGGAGTTTTACAGTAAATTGTTGGGATGGGAATGGACTCGTCCCCGAGCAAACGGGTGGGCTGCCGTTGCCTCTCCGACAGGCATGGTGTTCGCTTTTCCGGAAGTGGAAGAGTATTCTCTGTAAAAGGTACTTTTTCTTTGATTGTACTTGTGTCGGGATTGTATACCTTGTTTTGGATATATTACAACATATCGAATGTCTTTTCTTTTGAACGCTCATCAATATTTTCAGGTAGATATTTAGCTATGTTACGGGTAACGATGATTATTTCGATTTTGAGTAACTCTTAGCATTAACGGGTGATTCCCAATTTTTAATGTGTCGTGAACTAATGAAACAGAAGTGCTCATGTCTAAATTTCGGTTTAAACATGGTTTAAACATCCTATCCCAAAAAACTAAAAACAGCTATAAAAGAAAAGAGAGTCACTTTTGTAACTCTCTCTTTATCAGTGGTGCCACCAGGAATCGAACCGGGGACACAAGGATTTTCAGTCCTTTGCTCTACCAACTGAGCTATGGCACCATCGTTATTGTTTAACGGGTGCAAAAGTAGGGGAAATTTTTGAAATTGCAAGCGTTTAGGGAGAAAAAAGTAGAAGATAATTAAAAAAAATGATGGAGGTGAAATCGGGAGTTGGAAAATGAGCTGAGATTCAGCGTCTATGATGAGGGAATGAATTTAGTGTAAAATAAAGAAAAAATGCGTGATTAATTTTTGATTGTTAAGAAATTACTTATATTTGTCGCATTAGAAGATAAATAGTTGTTTATCGTTGAAACCAAAGATATACCTCTACGTACCCTTCTATATGTATTATTAATTTTAATTATTTTTATTGTGAATATTTTTGTAGCAAAGTTAAGTTCTACGACCACAAGTGAGGACTTACAGGCTCTTTTCTCGGAGCATGGTTCTGTTTCTTCAGCCAAAGTTATTATGGACAGAGAAACTGGTAACTCTAAATGTTTTGGTTTTGTTGAGATGGAAGATGAAACGGAAGGTTTCAACGCAATCAATGCCTTAAACGAAACTGAATTCCAAGGAAGAAAAATCGTTGTGAAAAAGGCTAGACCCAGAGAAGAAGGTGGCGACGATAGAGGTCAAAGATTCCCAAGAGAAAGAAGATTTAATTCGAATCGTTAAGAATCAAGAAAACAGAGAGTTTGAGAAAGCTCTCTGTTTTTTTATATCATTTGCGGTACTTCGCCTTCAGATAGGCGTATAATACTTGGTGCATTAATTGTGCTTCCGTCAGTTCTTCGTCCGTGAGGTTGGGAGCGAGTTCTATGCCGTTGCAGACATCAGTCAATTGTTCATCCCGGTCGATACGGTCATCGAAATTCTGTTCTATCAAGAAAATATCAAACAATTGCATCCGTTCGATGGATTCCAAGGCTAGATTTCGGGCTTCCAACAAGTTGTTCTCCCGGTATTTTTTCAAAAAGACTTCGATTAGGCTATCCGTGAAATAGTCTGCGAAATAGTGCATCAGGATGATACGCTTTTTGAGACACTCGTAGATGTGTGCCGGGGCAGACGAGATGCACTCGCTGATGCCCAGATAAGCGAGTTCTGCCAGCTCGATGCTTTCCTCTTCTTCTTCATCCAGTTCGAGTAGGAGAATCTTGTATAACAAATCGGCATATTCCTCTTGGCGGGTGATAGCCCGGCTTTCATGGTAATAATGAAAACGATCGGGGATAACTTTCTTTAGTAACAGGCGGAGGGCCTTCCGGTCCCCACTGGCAGTGTGTAGTAAAGATTCGTCAAGTACGTTTTCCAGTTTGTTCATGGTTGTCTGTTATTTTTCTTCGGACGGGTTAAAGTTTACCCAGCCTTGGGCTTTCAGTTCAAATGAATTACCGTCCTTGGTGATTAAATTATAACCTTCGCTTTTTGCACAAGTATGTCCGATGATACTGATTTCTTCCATGGTAATTAGTTTGTCGTAAGCGTCGAGTGGGGCCGTGAACAATAGTTCGTAATCTTCTCCCCCGGAAAGAGCACACACGGTGGCGTTCATGTTAAGTTCCTCGGCCATTTTGAAAGTTTGGTAATCAATCGGGATTTTCTCTTCGTAGATATTACAACCGAGACCGGAATCGTGGCAGATGTGTAATACCTCGGACGAGAGACCGTCGGAAACGTCCATCATGGCAGTCGGTTTAATACCTTTTTCCTTGAGTAATTGGATAATATCCATCCTGGCCTCCGGTTTGAGTTGGCGTTCAAGAATGTATTCATACCCGGAGAAATCCGGTTGTGCATGGGGATTTTCCTTAAATACGACTTTTTCCCTTTCTAGTAATTGAAGTCCCATATAAGCGGCTCCTAAATTCCCGCTGACACAAATTAAGTCATTTTCTCGTGCGGTGTTACGGTAAACGATGTCTTCTTCATCGGCTTCCCCGATAACCGTGATGCTGATGCACATTCCTGTTTGTGAAGAGGTTGTATCACCGCCCACGAGGTCGATCCCGTAGTGGTCACAGGCAAGATAAATTCCCTCGTACAATTCATCGACTGCCTCTAGGGAGAAACGGTTAGAAACGGCAAGGGAGACGGTAATTTGTCGGGGGGTTCCGTTCATGGCGTATATATCGCTGGCGTTTGTTGCAACAGCCTTGTATCCTAGATGTTTCAATGGGGCATAAGCTAGATCGAAATGTACCCCTTCAATCAGCATATCCGTGCTGACCAGTACTTTTTTGTCCTTGTAATCGAGTACGGCGGCATCGTCACCAACTCCTTTCAGGGAAGATTTGTTTTTTAATTTTATATCTTGTGTCAGGTGGTGGATCAGTCCGAACTCCCCTAACGTGGATAGTTTCGTCAATGGTTTGTTTTCACTCATGTTTCAGTTCTTAATATTCAAAACAAAAATACGCTAAATTGATGAATCGAGCAAATGATAATGTGATTGCCTTATGTTACAGGTTTATGGAGAGGTATTTTGTGAATGAGAATGAATCATAATACTGATTTATCACGTAATAGATATTATCTACCTGATAGATGATTGACAGGTTATATTTTTTTGTACTTTTGCACAGATTGATAAATTGGAGATAATAGGGTATAAAAATTATGGCTAAAGAACAAGACGATATATTGAATGAAGTAACAGAGGGTGAGTATAAATACGGTTTTGTTTCTGATGTGGAAACCGAGATGATTGGGAAAGGATTAAATGAATCGGTGATCCGCTTGATTTCACAAAAGAAAGAAGAGCCGGAATGGCTCCTGGAATTCCGTTTGAAGGCTTACCGGCATTGGCTTACGATGAAAATGCCCACGTGGGCGAAATTGGAGATCCCACTTATTGATTATCAGGATATCGTGTACTATGCGGCCCCGAAACAAGAGGTGAAAAAATCGTGGGATGAGGTCGATCCAGAATTGAAAGCGACATTTGATAAGTTGGGAATTCCTTTGGATGAGCAAAAAGCATTATCCGGGGTGGCGGTTGATGCCGTGATGGATAGCGTGTCGGTGAAGACGACGTTCAAGGAGACGCTGGCAGAGCGTGGGGTGATCTTTTGTTCGTTTTCCGAGGCGGTGAAGAATCATCCGGATTTGGTGAAACGTTACTTGGGTTCGGTTGTTCCCTATTCGGATAACTTTTTTGCGGCATTAAATTCGGCCGTGTTTAGTGACGGATCATTTGTTTATATTCCGAAAGGAGTGCGTTGCCCCATGGAGTTATCCACTTATTTTCGAATTAATGCGGCGAACACGGGACAGTTTGAGCGTACTTTGATCGTGGCGGAAGAGGAGAGTTTCGTGAGCTATCTGGAAGGGTGTACCGCACCGCAGCGGGATGAGAATCAATTACACGCGGCTATAGTGGAGATTGTGGTAGAGAAGAATGCGGAAGTAAAATACAGTACCGTGCAAAACTGGTATCCGGGAGATAAAAACGGGAAAGGCGGTATCTATAATTTCGTGACGAAACGAGGAATCTGTAAAGGGGAGAATGCTAAATTGATTTGGGCTCAGGTAGAGACAGGTTCGGCTATAACTTGGAAATACCCGAGTACAATATTGAAGGGAGACGGATCTGTCAGCGAATTTTACTCTGTGGCTGTAACTAATAATTACCAGCAGGCTGACACGGGGACCAAGATGATTCATATCGGGAATAATACCCGTAGTCGGATTGTATCGAAAGGTATTTCCGCGGGATATAGTTCCAACTCTTACCGGGGACGGGTGAAGGTGGTGAAAAACTGTAAGAATGCTCGGAATTTTTCTCAATGTGACTCTTTACTTTTGGGAGATAAATGCGGGGCTCACACGTTCCCTTACTTGGAAGTGGCGAACCCCACGGCACAGGTAGAGCATGAAGCAACGACTTCTAAAATCGGGGAAGACCAGATATTCTATTGCAACCAGCGAGGAATTTCAACAGAAGATGCTATTGGTTTGATCATTAAGGGGTATGCTGGAGATGTGATCAACAAGATGCCAATGGAATTTGCCGTTGAGGCTCAGAAATTGTTGCAAATTAGTTTAGCGGGGAGCGTTGGATAAGAAAACTAAAAGTTAAAGGATAAAGACTAAAAGTTTATAGATTTACGATTTATGAATTACGATTTATGATTTTGGAGTAGAGATGGTTCGAGTGGTTGAAATCTAAAATCTAAAATTTAAAATCTAAAATGAAATGGGTTTACTAAAGATAAAAAACTTACACGCCGCGATAGACGGAAAAGAAATCTTGAAAGGGATTGATTTGGAGGTGAATGCCGGAGAAGTCCACGCAATTATGGGGCCGAATGGGGCTGGAAAGAGTACTTTGTCAGCTGTACTTACAGGACGGGAGTGTTTCGAGGTGACGGAGGGAGAGGTTTGGTTTAATGGGAAGAACCTGTTGGACCTTCCGGCAGAAGACCGGGCACGGGAAGGGATTTTCTTGAGTTTCCAGTATCCGGTAGAGATTCCGGGGGTGAGTACGGTTAATTTTCTGAAGACAGCGGTAAACGAGCAATGTAAGTACAAGGGATTACCTCCTTATCCGGCAAGCGAATTTTTGAAAATGATCCGGGAGAAGATGGAGATGGTAAACATCGACAGTCGTTTGTTGAACCGTTCTCTGAATGAAGGTTTTTCCGGTGGAGAGAAGAAAAAGAACGAAATATTCCAGATGGCGGTGTTGGAACCGAAACTGGCTATTCTAGATGAAACAGATTCCGGTTTGGACATTGATGCATTACGTATTGTTGCTAGTGGAGTAAACAAACTGAAACGTCCGGATAATTCTACTATCGTGATCACTCACTACCAGCGTTTGCTGGATTATATTGTGCCGGATGTCGTACACGTGTTGTATGACGGTCGTATCGTGAAAACGGCTGGCAAAGAGCTAGTGCTGGAGCTAGAGAAATATGGTTATGATTGGATTAAACAGGAAGTTGAGTCCGGTAAGTAATAGAAGATGGAAAGATTAGAAAAGATAAATAATGATTTTGCGACTCTGTTTCGGGAGGGACAACGTTTACTGCAAGAAGGATGCGGTGACGTGATGAACCGACACCGGGAGGAGGCTTTTCAACGTTTCGAAGCTTTGGGAGGAATCCCCTATAAAACGGAGGACTATCTTTACGCGGATACCTTACCGGTATTTGACCGGGATTATAGGGTGGTGCTGAAGTATATCAAGCAAGAGGTTGAGGTAGGCGAGATATTCAAATGTCACGTGCCGAATCTGGATACCAATCTGATTTTGACGATCAACGGTTGGTTCGTGCAGGAGAATGCAATGCCGGAAATACCTGAAGGCGTGGTAATTTGCAGCATTGCAGAGGCTAGCGTGAAATACAAGGAGTTATTTGAACAACATTATAACCAGTACACGAAACCGGCGGATGCGGATGGATTGGTGGCGTTGAACACGGCATTTGCCCAAGACGGGGTGTTCGTGTATGTTCCGGATCGGGTGGTAATGGAGCGTCCGTTGCAGATCGTGAACCTGATGCGGGCAAATGCAGATTTGATGTCGTTCCAGAGGAATATGGTGATCTTGGGACGTGATGCTAAAGCGACTATTCTCGTTTGTGATCACACGTTGTCCGATGATAATTTCTTATCCAATAATGCCACGGAGGTCGTTGTCGGGGAGAACTCGGCTTTTGAATACTATCATGTTCAGAATCAACATATCGAGGCTTCCCAGATAAACAGCGTGTTTGTTTCACAGAAGCGTAATTCCCGCTATGATGCAAACGTGATTTCCCTGTATGGCGGGTTTATTCGTAACAACCTGTTTGCCGCTTTGACGGAAGAGGGATGCGAGAGTAATCTTTACGGGATGTATTTGTCGGATAAGAAACAGCAGGTGGATAACTTCACCTTTATTGACCACATTGCGCCTCATTGTACGAGTAATCAACATTTCAAAGGGGTATTGGATGATGCGGCATTGGCTAATTTTGCCGGACGAATTGTCGTGCGTCCCGATGCCCAGCAGACGGAGGCCTATCAAGCAAATAATAATTTGCTGTTGACGGATACGGCACAAGTAAACACGAAACCTCAATTAGTGATTGATGCCGATGATGTAAAGTGTAGCCATGGAGCCACGGTTGGCCAAATTGATGAAGAGGCCATGTTCTATCTTCGTTCCCGCGGGATCGGGGAGGCAGAGGCTCGAATGATGATGATGTTCGGTTTTGCGCATGAGATTGTCGGACGGGTGAAACTTGCACCTCTTCGGGACGAGATCGATAATCTGGTGGATAAACGCTTAAGAGGAGAATTAACCAAGTGTCACAACTGTGTGATGCATTGTAAGAAATAATTTATGTTTGACGTCAATCGGATTAGAAAGAATTTCCCGATATTAGAGGAAAAAATTTATGGTAAACCGTTGGTTTACTTGGATAATGGTGCAACGACCCAGCGACCTTTACGGGTGGTGGAAAAGATGACGGAGTATTATTTGCGTTACAATTCCAATGTACATCGGGGGGTGCACTATCTGAGTAATAAATGTACGGATGCCAATGAACAAGCCCGGGAAACCGTGAGGGAGTTTATCCATGCGGAGTCCACGGATGAGGTGATATTTACCCGGGGAACGACCGAGAGTATTAATCTCGTGGCTTACACTTTCGGGGAGGCTTTTATCCGGGAAGGTGATGAGATCATCGTGACGGAAATGGAACATCATGCCAATATTGTTCCTTGGCAAATGCTGTGTGAACGTAAGAAGGCCGTGTTGAAAGTTGTGCCTTTTAATGATAAGGGTGAGTTGGATATGGAGGTGTTCCGGGGATTTTTGAATGAACGGGTAAAATTGGTCGGTGTCGCTTATGTTTCCAACGTGTTGGGTACGGTGAATCCAGTGAAGGAGATGATAGACGCTGCTCATGCAATCGGAGCTTATGCTTTGGTTGATGGGGCTCAAGCCATTCAACATATTCCGGTTGACGTGCAGGTATTGGATTGTGATTTTTTCGCTTTTTCAGGGCATAAGGTATACGGGCCCACGGGAGTTGGTATTCTGTATGGAAAACGTAATCTGTTGGAGCAAATGCCACCCTGGCAGGGCGGGGGAGAAATGATTAAGGAAGTTCGTTTCGAGAAAACGACTTATAATGAATTGCCTTTTAAATTCGAGGCGGGGACCCCGGATTTTATCGGGGTTGTCGGTTTAGGTGAGGCTTTGGAGTACGTGAAAAGTATCGGTTTACAGGAGATTGCTGAATATGAACATGGCTTGATGGATTATGCTATGAAGCAGATTCGAGAGATTCCGAGCATTATTTTGTACGGGGATGCCGTGAATAAGTCTTCCGTGATTTCGTTCGGTATTGAGGGAGTACATCCTTTCGATCTGGGCACTTTGCTGGATAAGATGGGAGTTGCCATACGTACGGGACAACTGTGTGCGGAACCGGTGATGCAACATTACGGGGTACCGGGAATGGCTCGTGCCTCCATAGCCATGTATAACACTCGGGAAGAAATAGATATTTTCTGTGAAGGGTTAAGAAAGATAGAAAAGATTTTCAAATTATAATAAGAGCAATGACGATAGAAGAGATTCAGAATCAAATCGTGGACGAGTTTTCCATGTATGATGATTGGATGGATAAATATGCTTATCTGATAGAAATAGGTAATGGCTTGAGTGCGATGGATGAAACGCATAAGACGGAGGACAATTTGATCAAAGGATGTCAGTCTCGGGTATGGTTTCATGCCGAACTACGGGAGGGTAAGTTGTATTTTGAAGCCGATAGTGATGCCATTATCACGAAAGGTATTGCCGGGTTATTGATCCGGGTATTCTCCGGTCAGACACCTCACGACATTGTGAATGCTAATCTGGATTTTATCGATAAGATCGGCTTGACTCAACACCTGTCCCCGACACGTTCTAACGGGTTATTGTCGATGGTTAAACAAATAAAGTATTATGCCTTGGCATACGAGGGAAAATAACGAGAGATATGGGAAAAAGTTTAATGGAAGATTTAGTTATTGAAAAGTTATCTACCGTTTATGACCCGGAGGTTCCGGTGAATATATGGGAGTTGGGGCTTGTTTATAATATTGAATTTCCAAAGCAAAACGAGGTGATTATAACCATGACCCTAACTGCTCCGGGATGTCCGATCGCAGATCAAATCGTGCAGGAAGTGCATGATGTAGTGCTGACGATCGACGGAATTGATGAGGCTACGGTAAATTTAACTTTTGAACCGGCTTGGAGTCCGGAAAGAATGAGCGAAGTGGCCCGGTTGGAGTTGGGATTTGATATTTAAAAGAGTTTGTAAAGTTTATAACCTTACGACTTTACGGACGACTTTATGGAGGTATTATCAGAAATAGCTAAAGCGTGCGGGTTTGATGCCTGTGGAGTTGTCCCGGTGGATGTTTTATCCCGGGAGAGGGAAAGGTTAGAGCGATGGATCAGACAAGGATTTCATGCGGGAATGAATTACATGGCGAATAATATAGAGAAGCGGGTGAATCCCGCTTTACTTGTTGAAGGGGCCCGCTCGGTGATTGTGACTTTGACAAACTATTATACTCCGAAACTCCAGTTGGAAGGTATTCCAGTGGTTGCCCGCTATGCTTACGGGAAAGATTATCACGGGGTGGTGAAAGACCGGTTGTTTAAATTGTATGCTTGCTTGGAGGAGGCTATCGGACAGAAAATAACGGGACGGGTGTTTGTAGATTCCGCTCCCGTGTTTGAACACGAGTGGGCCCGACGGGCTGGGTTGGGATGGATTGGCCGGAACTCTTTGTTGATTCATCCTCGTTTGGGGTCCTATTGTTTTATTGGTGTTATTATATCCGATTTTGAACCTTCAAGGTATTCCCTACCCGAAGAGCGGAATTTTTGTGGTCAGTGTAACCGGTGTGTGGAGGCTTGTCCCACGGGAGCCCTTTCCTCGCATGAAGTGAATGCTAACCTTTGTATTGCTTATAACACGATCGAGAGAAAAGATGACATCCCGTCAGAAATGAAGAAAAAGATGGGAGATCGCTTTTTTGGGTGTGATGCTTGTCAGGAGGTCTGTCCGTGGAATCGGAAAGCCGTACTACATCATGTAGAGGAATTTTCCCCGAATGAATGGTTGATGCGGATGAGTCGGGAGGATTGGTTATCGCTTGATGAGGAAATTTTTCGAGAACGCTTTAAGGATTCTCCTCTTTTACGGCCCGGATTGGAGCAGATTAAGCGCAGTGTCAAGTGATTCTTCTTTTCGAGAAAGACTTTTGTATGTTTTAAATTTTATTATTTTTGTGTGGTATTTGGAATACAGATGTAATGGCTAGGGATAAATCGATGGAAAATGGTACGGTAAATAATCGAATTACTTCGGAAAAAGAATTCGAGGAGGTATTTCGTTACTATTATCGCCCATTGTTTTTATTTGCCTATGGTTATGTTATGGATGAAGGAGAAGAGGAAAATATCGTGCAATCTGTTTTTACCGAGATGTGGGAGAAACGAAAAAATTTGCCGGAGAATTTGAATCTGAAAGCTTATCTTTATTCTTCGGTAAAACATGCTTGTTTACGTTATTTCAGGCGTTTGCAACTTTTGGATGCATACAAAAAGCGGCAAGCTGAAGCTTTGGTATTGTCTTTTGCAGATGATGATGTTGAAGATGATAGAGAATTGGTTACTCTTGTTCAGAAGGCTTTATCACAATTATCCGAACAACAGCGTAGAATTGTGGAGCTACACGTGATGGAGGGGAAAAAATATTTAGAAATAGCTGATTTACTTCAATTGTCTGAAAATACCGTGCGAACTCATTTAAAACGAGCGTATAAGATATTAAGAGAAAACCTTTCTTGTCTTGTTCTGGATATCTTTTTTTGAAAAATAATAGAATAAATTGATTTCTTGTCACCCAAAATAAGAGTTCGTGTCTTTTAGTATAAAATTTAGATAAAGACATGAATCAAGAGCAGATTGATTGGACTTTAATTCGGAAACAAATAGACGGTTGTCTTACCGACGAGGAACGAGAGTGTTTGGAGCGTTGGATGGCAGGTGATGAGAGACGTCGTGGTTTTGTGGAACATGCTTGTCTATATTATAAACGGGATTTGCCGATGGTTGATGAGACTCGAATTTCAGAGGCTTGGCAGCATTTCCAAAAATATCGGCTGATCTGTTAGTGGTAAAGGCTATGCTTGACGGGGATATAGATAAAGTATACGAACGATTTATGGCATTTGAGGATTGTGATTTTCTGCTTGATGCGCCTTGGTTGCGTGCGACTATTTTCCGTTATTTGTTTACACGATTAGCTGATAAACAACGTGTGCAAGCCTGTATGGATCGCTTGCTTGCCTACCAGGGCCGATTAGGTCACGGTGGAGAGGTGGTTGATGATGTGGTGGCCTTAGGTAAAGAAAAATTAGCGAAGATGTGACTTTAGAAAAATTGCGTGTTCGATAGTTGTGGGCAGGGTGCCCCCCCGTTGTTTACGGGTTGTATATTCGATGTATTCAGGTATCAAAGCCGTATCA
>OGJI01002071.1_pt1 | contig 19368 bp, 16 predicted proteins | sample 1572031 | NCBI WGS metagenome assembly OGJI01 (sample SAMEA2582119, study PRJEB24529) | metagenome | biome: Human gut stool | place: China | collected 2011
AAAAATTCCGAGCGCCTGAAACCTTTTAGTTTCAGGCGCTTTTAACACGGCGGAAAGTCTCGGTTAATTGCTCGCTCTGCTCGCAAAAAAGTTATTTCAAAAACTTGAAGAGTTTATGAACTTTGTTAGTTATTTTTAAATAATTTGCATACGTTATGAACGTAAATATTGCCTAACTATTATAGCACAAAGAGAGTAAAAATGCTTTGGATGGGTAGTCGGAATTGAGTTTGTTATTATTATGGACCATTCTTTATTACAAAAATTGTTACGCTAAAACAGTTAAAAGTTATGTCTTAGATTATCATGAATACCTTTGAATTTATATCTGACTTGTGGTATCATTTAATATGCTGAAAATTAAAGGAGCATTAAATGAACGATATTAAAAAGATATGCAATGCGACTAATTTGAAATACCTGGCTGTTGCACTTATGTTTTTGGACCAAATCTATCAGATGTTCGGGAGTATGGGGGCACCTATATGGTTGACGATGTTGGGACGTCTGTCTTTCCCAATTTTCCTCTTTCTTGCTGCTGATAGTTTTCACTACACTCATGATCGTATGGCTTTTCTCAGGCGTCTGCTTTACATGAGTTGGTTTATGATCATTGGCAACGCCATCATTGGTAGTATTTTTCATAATGGTAGTATCGGTTTAACCAACAATGCCTTTTCAACCTTCTTTATCACTGGGATTTTTATTTGCTCTTGGGATTTGTTGGCTAAGGGGCTTCGCGATAAATCGAACAAGGAGTTGATTCAAGGGATTGGTGTCTTTCTCTTGCCGATTCTTTCATCTATTCCGGTTGTAATCCTTTCAGGCATATTTGAAACGCCACATGCAAACCCAATCGTTGTGCAGATTGTAGCCTTTACCTTGTCACTTGTGCCAAGTATTATCATGGTTGAGGGTGGCTTTGTGATGGTTATTTTGGGGTTGCTATTCTATATTTTCCGTACCAATCGCATTGCTCAAATCATTGTCTTGGCTGTTATTTCTGTGATTGCCCATCTCTTTGATCCGACGGGTGTGCAATGGATGATGGTCTTTGCTGCGATTCCTATGTATTTCTATAACGGTAAGCGTGGTAGTGGTAACAAGAATTTCTTCTATATTTTCTACCCAGCCCATATTTATCTCTTGTGGATCCTAGCAAGTTTTTTCAGATAAGAAGACAAAGACAGTCCTTGTGCTGTCTTTTTTTCGTGCTCAAACTCCATTTTTATGGTTTGTTTCCTGCTTCTAAAACTGCTATAATTTAAGGCGTAATAGAATCAAGTGATAAGTCAATTGGAGGTATATCATGACAAAAGTAGCAGTAGTATTTGCGGACGGATTTGAAGAAATCGAAGCCTTAAGCCCAGTGGATGTCTTCCGCCGAGCAGGATTTGACTGTAGCATGCTTGGACTTGAAAGTGCGTCAGTAACTGGCTCACACGGGATTCAAGTCGCTATGGATGGTGTATTTGATGGCAATTTTGCGGATTATGACTTGGTGGTCCTTCCTGGAGGTATGCCTGGCTCAACTAATCTACGCGATAACGAAACTTTGATTGCCTCTCTTCAAGAGGCTGCAAAAGCTGGAAAATACGTTGCTGCCATTTGTGCTGCACCAATTGTTCTCGAACGTGCTGACTTGCTCGAAGGGCGTAAATTCACATGTTTCCCAGGTGTTGAAGAGCAAATTACTTCTGGCGAGCATCAAACTGACTTGGTAGTTGTTGACGGCAATATTGTCACTAGCCGTGGTGCTGGAACAGCCCTAGCCTTTGCATACGCCTTGGTTGATTTGTTGGGTGGCGATGGTCAGCAGTTGGCCCATACTATGGTTTACGACAGATTGTTCCAATAATCTTATTTAAGACTCTTGTTCAAGAACTCTAACACTCCTTGTTAGGAATATTGACAATTTATGTTACTCTATGTGATGATAGAGAATGTATCAAACAGAGGGCCTAGTTATAGGCTGGAGAGACCTTAGCTTAATTTTATAAGCTTGGGTTTTTTCTTTTCTTTTTTCTCTTTTGACATCCGTCTTGAAAACGGTTATAATAATCACAAAATAACCTTTAAATGAGTCCAGAGAGGCTTAAAAGGTCGGACAGGTGAAAAAACAGGGTTCTCCTGTGATTTTTTGTGCGACCTTGCCATGTGGCGAGGTTTTTTTGATGACATTTTGCAGTTTAGAAAGGGTTGTCATGATTTTAGTTGAAGATTTAATCATTGTGAGTCAGCGTGAGATTGCACCTCGTATTTTCGAAATGGTGCTTAAGGGAGAGATGGTTGCAGATATGAAGGTTGGTCAGTTCGTCCACCTCAAGGTGCCAGACCCAAGCAAGCTCCTTCGTCGTCCTATTTCCATTTCAGAGATTGACTATGACAAGAAAGAGGCAACCATTGTCTATCGAGTGGAACGCGAGGGAACTGCCATCCTTTCTAAGATGGTAGCTGGGCAAACCATTGATACCATGGGGCCTCAGGGAAATGGTTTTGATATTTCCGTTATTGAGGCTGGGCAGAAAGCTCTCCTTGTTGGTGGTGGTATTGGTGTACCGCCTTTGGTTGAGACGGCTAAGCAGTTGAAGGCTAAGGGTGTTGAAGTTGTATCAGTCATTGGTTTTGCCAATAAGGATGCTGTCATCTTGGAGGATAAGCTCAAAGCTTGTGGTGATGTTTATGTGACAACTGATGACGGTTCATACGGTATCAAAGGTTACGTTTCGACAGTTATTGATGGTTTCGACTGGACTCCAGATGCCGTGTATAGTTGCGGAGCTCCAGGCATGCTTAAATATGTCGATAGCAAGTTTGAAAACCATCCTCATGCCTATGTTTCTATGGAAGCTCGTATGGCTTGTGGTATGGGTGCTTGCTATGCTTGTGTGGTTCACGTTAAAGGAGAATCAGACGCCAAAAATCTTCGTGTTTGCGAGGAAGGGCCAGTCTTCCCTACCGGAAAAGTCATCGTCTAGGAGGTTACCATGTCAGAGATTAAATCAGAAAATCGTTTAGCTATTAGCCTTCCAGGGATTGATTTGAAAAATCCTATTATCCCAGCCTCAGGTTGCTTTGGTTTTGGGCAAGAGTACGCTAAGTATTATGATTTGGACAAACTAGGTTCTATCATGATTAAGGCAACGACTGCCAACCCTCGTTTTGGTAATCCAACACCCCGGGTGGCGGAAACACCATCAGGCATGCTTAATGCCATTGGCTTGCAAAATCCAGGTGTTGATGCCGTCTTGTCAGAAAAACTCCCTTGGTTACAGGAGCATTATCCTGAGCTTCCAATCATTGCCAATGTGGCTGGATTTTCAAACGAAGAATATGCGGAAGTTTCTCACAAGATTTCCAAAGCCAGTAACGTTAATGCTATTGAGCTCAACATCTCGTGTCCAAACGTGGACCATGGCAATAACGGCCTCCTCATCGGACAAGTCCCAGAGCTTGCCTATGCGGCAGTAAAAGCCAGTGTTTCTCACTCTGATGTGCCTGTCTATGTCAAACTGACACCGAGCGTGGCTGATATTACAAGTGTCGCTAAAGCAGTCGAAGATGCCGGTGCGACAGGTTTTACCATGATTAACACCTTGGTCGGAACACGCTATGACTTGGCCACTCGTAAACCTATCATTGCCAACGGTCAAGGTGGCATGTCAGGCCCAGCCGTCTTCCCTGTAGCCCTTAAGCTTATCCGCCAAGTTGCTCTAGCGTCAGACCTCCCAATCATCGGTATGGGTGGTGTTGACAGTGCCGAAGCAGCTATCGAAATGTTCATCGCTGGTGCCTCAGCCATCGGTGTCGGAACAGCCAACTTCGCAGATCCCTATGCCTGCCCTAAAATCATTGACAGACTCCCTGAAGTCATGGACAAGTACGGTATCACAACACTCGAAGACTTACGTAAGGAAGTTAGAACTGACTTGTTGGGGAAATAGAATAAAAATAGCATTTTTAAGGAGTTCAACAAAAGTATAATTACTTTCATCCCCCTTTGACATTTCCTTATAAAAGCGCTATAATAGAACAAATTGAACTGAACCTTTAATCGAGTCCAGAGAGGCGAGAAAGGTGTACTGAGATGCTACGGCATCACTAAAGGGTAGGGACTACCCTATTTTCGTGCAACCTTCGCTGACTGGCGGAGGTTTTTTGTGTGAAAGGATATAAGAAATGAGAGAAAATCGTCCTGTTATTGCCCTTGATTTCCCGACTTTTGAGGATGTGAAGGCTTTCCTTGCTAAGTTTCCTGCTGATGAAAAGCTCTATGTGAAGATTGGTATGGAGCTCTACTATGCTGCTGGGCCTGAGATTGTGCGCTACGTTAAAGAGCTTGGCCATAGTGTTTTCCTTGACCTAAAGCTTCACGATATTCCAAATACTGTGAAATCAGCTATGCGTGTCTTGTCTAACCTTGGTGTTGATATGACTAATGTGCATGCGGCTGGTGGTGTGGAAATGATGAAGGCTGCGCGTGAGGGCTTGGGAGATGGTCCTATTTTGATTGCTGTAACACAGTTGACCTCTACCTCTGAAGAGCAGATGCGTGATTTCCAAAATATCCAAACCACACTTCAAGAATCAGTGGTTCATTATGCTAAGAAGACTGCTGAAGCAGGTCTTGATGGTGTTGTTTGCTCAGCGCATGAAGTCGCAAAAATCAAAGAAGCAACGAATGAAGATTTCGTTTGTTTGACACCTGGTATTCGTCCAGCAGGTGCAGCAGTTGGTGATCAAAAACGTGTCATGACACCTGCCGATGCCCGTCAAATTGGTTCAGATTACATTGTTGTTGGTCGTCCAATTACACAAGCTGATGATCCAGTAGCAGCTTATCACGACATTAAGGCCCAATGGAACGGTCAATAAATTTTCAAAAAGACCTTATTTCATAGGAAAATAGATTGAATTAGGTTATAATAAAGAATAGAAAACGCTTTACGGAGGATAATAATTATGACATTAGCATCACAAATCGCATCTGACTTGCTTGATATCAAGGCTGTTTACCTTAAACCCGAAGAGCCATTTACATGGGCATCAGGAATCAAATCACCAATCTACACAGACAACCGTATTACTTTGTCTTATCCAGAAACTCGTACGCTTATTGAAAATGGTTTTGTGGAAAAAATTAAGGAAGAATTCCCTGAAGTAGAAGTGATTGCAGGTACTGCAACTGCTGGTATTCCTCACGGTGCGATTATCGCTGACAAGATGAACCTTCCATTTGCCTACATCCGTAGCAAACCAAAAGATCACGGTGCTGGTAACCAAATCGAAGGTCGTGTGGTTAAAGGCGAAAAAATGGTTGTTGTTGAAGACTTGATTTCAACTGGTGGTTCAGTACTTGATGCTGTAGCAGCTGCAGAGCGTGAAGGGGCTGATGTTATCGGTGTTGTGGCTATCTTTACTTATGAATTGCCAAAAGCTGAGAAAAACTTTGCGGATGCTGGTGTGAAATTGGTTACTCTTTCAAACTACACTGAGTTGATCAAAGTCGCTAAAGTTCAAGGCTACATTACAGCTGACGGACTTCAACTTTTGAAGAAATTCAAAGAAAATCAAGAAACTTGGCAAGACTAATTATCATGATTTAAGGCGGAACGTTTTAGGCGTTTCGCTTTTTTTAGTATAATTTAGGAAAAGATAAGCAGGGAGAGTATAAGATGACAATTAATGAGTGGTCAGATGCAACGGCAATGGCTGAAGCAGTGCAAAATAAGGCGGTCAGTCCCCGAGAACTAGTGGAGGCTACCATTCGTGAAGCGGAGAGAACGAATCCTAAGATAAATGCTATCGTCAGTCAACGCTACGAGAAAGCTATAGAAGAAGTAGAAGCTAGAGACTTTTCAGAGAAACCTTTTGCTGGAGTCCCAATTTTTCTAAAGGATTTAGGTCAAGAGCAAGCTGGTGAGCCGTCAACAGCGGGTTCTCGCCTATTTACAAGTTATCGGGCTAAGGAAACGGATAATTATGTTAAGAAACTTGAGGAATTGGGCTTTATTATTTTAGGGCGTTCTAGCACTCCTGAGTTTGGCTTCAAAAATATCAGTGATGCTCAGATTCATGGTCCTGTCAACCTGCCTGACGATGTGACACGTAATGCTGGTGGATCAAGTGGTGGTGCGGCAGCTCTTGTGAGTTCTGGCATTTCTCCCTTGGCACCAGCTAGTGACGGTGGAGGCTCTATCCGTATTCCAGCTTCCTTTAACGGACTTATTGGTCTTAAGCCTACAAGAGGACGGATTCCTGTCGGTCCTAGTTCTTTCCGTGGCTGGCAGGGAGCCTCTGTTCAGTTTGCCTTGACTAAGACTGTACGCGATACAAAACGCTTGCTCTATCACATGCAGACGTGTCAGATGGAAAGTCCTTTTCTTCTACCGAAGCTTAGCAAAGTAGTGTCTTTAGAAGAACCAGTTAGAGCTTTGAAGATTGCTTTGTCGACTGTTTCTCCTGTTGGTGGTAAGGTGTCAAAATCTGCTATTGCAGCGACAAAAAAGGCTGCTAGAGCATTGGAAACTCTAGGTCATCATGTACATGAAATCAGCGACCAGCCCTTGAATGGGATTGAAGCTTTGCAGTCTTACTATATTATGAATAGTGTCGAGACGGCTGCCATGTTTGATTCCATAGAGGCTGGTTTAGGACGGAAGATGACCTTTGAAGATATGGAGTTGATGACTTGGGCTATTTTCCAATCTGGGCAAAAGATTCCTGCCAAAGTTTACTCTAAAGTCCTAACTCAGTGGGACCAGTATAGCCATCAGATGGCGAATTTTCATGAGTCTTACGACATTCTTCTGACTCCTACAGTTGCGGATGTGGCACCTAAGCATGGGCAGTTTGCCCTCTCTGAAAGCCTACAGAACCAACTCAAGCATATGTCTGAGTTTGATTGGCCAAAGCAACAAGAACTTATTTGGGAAATGTTTGCGGACAGCTTAGACTGGACACCTTTTACTCAACAAGCTAACCTGACGGGACAACCATCAATTTCTTTACCTGTCTATCGGGATGAGCAAGGTCTTTCACTCGGTGTTCAATTAACAGCTGCTAAGGGAAGAGAGGACCTCCTCTTACACTTGGCCCAACAGATGGAAGAACGTTCGGTTTTTAGCTAAACATTCTTATTTTCAGTTCAATATTTTGTGAAACCCTTTCAAATAGTATAGGCTAAGATTATAAGTTTTTAACTTAACTTCATTTTTTAAGGAGACACACATAGATGAAAAAGAGATTTTTCGCCGTATTTAGCCTAATTTTGGCTGCGGTCTTTTTGGTTGCTTGCTCGTCACAAAGTACAGGTGAAAAGAACTGGGAAAAGATTGAGAAACGTGGGAGCATCAAGGTTGCGACTGCTGGAACTCTTTACCCACAGAGCTACCACGATGATAAGAACAATTTGACTGGTTATGACGTTGAGATTCTCAAAGAAGTTGGAAAACGCCTTAAGTTAAAAATTGACTTCACGGAGATGGGCGTGGATGGCATGCTTACCGCTGTAAATAGTGGTCAAGTAGATATTGCTAACTACTCACTCGAAGATGACAACAAGAACGTTAAAAAATTCTTGCGTTCTGAACCATACAAGTATTCATTCACTTCTATGGTAGTTCGTGAATCAGATAACTCAGGAATTTCTTCATGGAAGGACCTCAAAGGCAAGAAAGCAGCCGGTGCTGCAAGTACCAAGTACATGAAGATTGCCAAAAAAATGGGTGCTGAACTCGTCGTATATGATAATGTTACTAATGACGTTTACATGCAAGACTTGGTAAATGGTCGTACAGACGTTATCGTCAACGATTACTACTTGCAAAAGATGGCAGTAGCTGCTATCAAAGATAAGTACCCTGTTAAGATCAACGACGGTATCTACAGTAACCCTTACTCGACAAGCTTTACTTTCTCATTGAAGAATAAAACCCTTCAAGAAAAAGTCAACAAAGCTATCAAAGATATGAAGAAAGATGGTACCCTTACCAAGATTTCAGAGAAGTTCTTTGCTGGTCAAGACGTTACAAAGAAAACGAAGGTTGACTACACTGAGATTGACATCTCTGATGTTGAATAATATGAGCGATCCAATTGGATCGCTTATTTGCTAAAGAAATGTTTAGAAAGATAGACTTATGATTATTGATTTTTCGCTGATTCTAAAAAGCATTCCCTATGTCCTATCAGGTCTGCCTTATACGTTGGGGATTTCCCTTTTAAGCTTTATGGTTGGGAATGTATTTGCCATCATCCTTGCCTTTATGCGGATGTCGCAAAAACCTTGGTTGAAATATCCTGCCCGTGTTTATATTTCCATCATGCGTGGCGTACCTATGTTGGTCGTACTCTTCATTCTTTACTTTGGTCTGCCTTATGTTGGCGTTCAGCTGCCCGCCCTTCTTTGTGCTTTTATTGGTTTCTCATGTGTCAGTGCCGCTTATATGGCAGAGATTTTTCGTTCATCCATAGCTGCAGTAGATAAGGGGCAGTGGGAAGCCGCTCGTTCTCTTGGCCTTCCTCAGAAGTCTATTATCCGTCGGATTATCTTACCTCAGGCCATGCGTATAGCAGTAGCACCTCTTGGTAATGTCATCATTGATATGGTAAAGAGTTCCTCATTGGCTGCTATGATTACAGTGCCTGACATTTTCCAAAATGCTAAGATTATCGGTGGGCGTGAGTATGACTACATGTCTATGTATATCCTAATCGCCCTTATTTACTGGACTTTGAGCTTTACTTTAGAACTGCTTCAAGGCTATCTTGAAAAACGTTTAGCTACCTATTGATTTTTGAAAAAATTGTTTGAATATCTAATAAAATGTTGAAATTTATTTAATTCTAATCTTATAAATGTGGTATAATAAAAACGATTTAAAAATCAGAAAGGTATTTTGGAATGAAGAAGAAAACAGTCGTTGCAACGACCCTATCAACCCTACTCGTCTCAACTGCCATCTTGGCCAATGCTGTCCATGCTGACGAGGTAGAAACTCATGTAGGTGTAACAGCACCAAGCACTGAAGTAGTAGCTACAGAGGCAACTACCAATGCGACATCTGCTGCAGCAACAACTGCATCTAGTGAGTCTGCAGCACCAGTAGCTAGTTCAACATCAGTTGTTACTGCTTCAACAGCTGAAGCAAGCGAAACACCCGTTGCTACAGCAAGTGAAACTGCAACTGCAGCCGCAACTCATACAACAGAAGTCGTGACAAATGCTAGCACAAGTGCCAGCAACGACACTGTAACTGTCCTTCACACCAACGATGTTCACGGTCGTATGGTAGAGGATGACCGAAATGGTGTCATTGGTGATGCCCTTTTGTCTGGTATCGTAAATGATTCTCGTTCAAAAGGAACAACCCTTGTCTTTGACTCTGGGGACTCATTCCAAGGTCTTCCAATCTCAAACAGTTCTAAGGGTGAAGACATGGCAAGCGTCATGAATGCTGTTGGTTTTGATGCCATGACAGTGGGGAACCATGAATTTGATTTTGGCCTTGATCAATTGCGTCGTTTGAGCAAACAAATCAATTTCCCAATCATCACATCTAACGTATATGTAAATGGCGTACGTCTTTTCCAACCATCTACAATCGTTGACAAAACACCTGGTGTTGATGGAGATGAAGTAGTCGTTATTGGTGTCACTACACCTGAGACAGCTACTAAGACACACCCACGTAATATCACTGGTGTCTCTTTCACTGATCCTATTACTGAGGTTAAGGCTGTTGTTGACCAAGTGGAATCAAATGCCCGTGCCGAAGGTAAGGAATACAAGACTTATATTGTCCTTAGTCACTTGGGTATAGATACAACAACTCCAGTTGAATGGCGTGGATCAACTTTGGCAGAAGCTCTTTCAAACTATGCACCTTTGAAAGGAAAACGTGTTCTTGTCCTTGATGGTCACTCACACACTCTTCACACAGCGACATACGGCGATAACGTTACTTACAACCAAACTGGTAGCTACCTTAACAATGTTGGTCGCGTCGTTTATAATTCTGACCGTGTCTTGTCACATGGTGTGATCTCACACGACGAAGCTAAGAAAAATTATCAAGTTAACCCAACAGTTAAAGCTATGATTGATGATATCCAAGCTAAGTACAAGGCGGATTCTTCAAAAGTCGTTATTGAAAATAGCCCAGTTAAACTTAGCGGTGACCGTATGGACGTTCGTGTTCGCGAAACTAACCTTGGTAATGTGGTCGCCGATGCTCTCTTAGATTACGGACAATCAGCTTTCACACACAAGTCTAACCTTGCCGTAACAAATGGTGGTGGTCTTCGTGAAACAATTGCCAAAGACAAACCAATCACTAAAGGTGATATCATTGCCGTTCTTCCATTTGGTAACTCAGTTGCTCAAATTCAAGTAACAGGTCAAAATATCCATGATATGTTTGTCAAATCTCTTGGTTCTATTCTCCAAGTTGACGAAAGTGGTAAAACTGTTCTGGATGAAAATGGTCAACCTCTCCTTGAACCATCTGGCGGTTTCCTTCAAGTTTCTGGAGCTCGTGTTTACTATGACACAACTCTTCCAGCTGAAAAACGTATCTTGTCAATTGACATTTTTGATCCAGAAACTGGCACCTATAAACCACTCAGCACTAATGAAACTTACTACCTTGTAACGAATGACTTCTTGGCTGCTGGTGGTGATGGCTTCACAATGTTGGGAGGTCCTCGTGAAGAAGGTCCTTCAATGGATACCATCTTTGCGGATTACTTGACACGTGCAGACCTTTCTAAGTATGCAGTTATCAATCCAAATTCACGTACCATTTCAATTTCAAGTGCTGATTTTGCTGCCTTGAACAAAAAAGAAAATGCAGAAGACCCTACACTTAATCCATTGGCACCAGTCACTCCATCAACTATTGCTAAAGATTTAGAAACTAGCAAACCAGTCGTATCTAAAGTAGTGACGACTCCTAATGGTAAAGTATTCTTCATTTCAACAAGAAGTGAAGCACTTAAAGAAACTGAAAAAGTGACAGAAGCTTCTGCTCAAACTGAAGTTCTTCCTACAACAGGTGACAAGAGCTCACACGCTGGTCTCCTTGGACTTGGTATGTTGCTTACTCTCTTTGGACTTAGTGGAAAACACAAAGATAAAGAGAAAAACTAAGTAGTTTGCAGATATAAAAAGAGTTAACCATTTGGCTAACTCTTTTTTGTTTTCTTCTTGTTGCTATGTGTTTTTCGATACTGGCTTGGTGTTTGGTCGTAATAGTGTTTAAATTGGCGGTTGAAATTGGATAGGTTATTAAAACCAACATTAGTAGCAATTTCCAAAACTGGTTTAATGCTATTACGAAGCTCCTCGCAAGCAGCATTGAGTCTTGCTTGAATGATAAATTCTGTACAAGAGGTACCTGTATGTTGCTTAAAAATCGTCATAAAGTGAGTCTTACTATACCCCATAAGATCTGATAACTTTTCAATAGTGAGATTTTCGGCATAATGTTGGTTAATGTAATCAATGATTTCGCGAATCTTTTCATTCTTACGATAATGATCATCAGAAGTCTTTCGCTCTACCAAACGATAGAAGTAGAAGAGGTAGATTAATTCCTCCAGTTTTGACTTGAGAAGAAGTTCATAGTGACGATCTTTCTGACGAATCATTTTAAAAATCTCAAAGAGGAGAGCTTTGATTTCCCTATACCCCTCGTCTGACTGTCTCAGGCATTGTTTAAACTTGAAATTAGAATTCTGTAAAGGCTGTAGGTAGCGTAGACTAAGCGGGTCAACCAACGACTGTCCCAGCATATCCAAATGAAAATGTAAGGTGTCCGTATGATGAGGCTTATTAGCAACGGGGTGAATCGAATGAAGGCCATTCGGACGAATTAAAAAAATATCTCCAGCCTGACTGTCAAAATAGTCATAATCAATGTGATAACGAGCTGTCCCCTCATAAACGTACTGAATCTCAAGCTCAGGGTGCCAATGAAAAAGAATATCCGGGCGTCCATTTTCAACCTTAGTTTCCGTCAATCGAAATGGAAGCAGATTATCGTCAAAATCTATCAAATGTTTAAAATCAGTATCAGTAGTTGCTTGACTCATGGCAAACCTTTCAAAATCATAGAATAGTACCATGATAGCATTTTCTTTCTTAAAAAGCTTGAGTAAATCGTCTGATGGTATTGATAGGTTTTATTTTACATAATTTTATTTCTGTATTTATCGTATAAAAATAAAAAGACGGCAGAGCATCTTTTTACATAAATTTAGTTATGTTTATTTCCCTAGACAGAACTGGCTAAAGAGTTGCGTAATGAGTTCATCTGGGGCAGCGTCACCAGTAATTTCTCCCAGAATTTCCCAAGTGCGTGTCATATCAACCTGTAGGAGGTCAACAGGCATGCCTAATTCAAGACCTTGATTGACTGCTTCAAGGCTTTCGAGGGCTTTTTCAATGAGTGAAATGTGACGGGCATTTGAGAGATAAGTAGCATCTTTCTCCACTAGACCAGCATTATCAAAGAAGAGTTGATTGATGCGATCTTCAATTTTGTCGATGTTTTCATTCTTGAGGACTGAAATCGGAATGACATCTTCAGGAAGCTCTTCCATTTGGATTGCTTGTGGAAGGTCTGTCTTATTTAGGAGAATGATACGATTGCTATTTTTGCTAATTTCGAGTAATGTACGGTCTTGCTCAGTTAACGGTTCAGAGCTATTAAGGACAAGTAGAACCAGGTCAGCCTCTTCAAGAGCTTTTTTAGAACGCTCTACACCAATTTTTTCAACAACATCATCTGTGTCACGGATACCAGCGGTATCGATTAACTTAAGGGGAACGCCTTTGATATTAACGTATTCTTCAATGACATCACGTGTTGTACCCTCAATGTCTGTAACGATAGCTTTCTCCTCGCGTAGGAGATTGTTAAGAAGACTAGATTTTCCGACATTTGGACGACCAATGATTGCCGTTGAAAGACCTTCTCGAAGGATTTTTCCTCGTTTGGCAGTAGCCAGAAGATTTTCTAGAAGTACTTGGAACTCTTGCGTTTTTTCACGGACTAGATTTGTAGTAACTTCTTCAACATCATCATACTCTGGGTAATCAATATTCACCTCGACTTGAGCCAAAGTGTTAAGGATTTCTTGGCGCGTGTTGTTAATGAGATCCTTGAGCGAACCATCGAGTTGAGAAACAGCAACGGCCATAGCTTTATCAGTCTTAGCACGAATCAAATCCATAACAGCTTCGGCCTGAGTCAAGTCCACACGACCATTCAAGAAGGCACGCTTGGTAAATTCTCCAGGTTCGGCCATACGAGCACCAGAACGGATAAGGAGTTGAAGGATTTCATTGGTTACAGCGACACCACCATGGGTGTTGATTTCTACGACATCCTCACGTGTAAAGGTCTTTGGTGCACGCATAACACTGACCATGACTTCATCAATGGTTTCATCATTTTCCACGATATGACCGTAATTGATAGTATGTGAAGCGACCGTTTCTAAATTTTTTCCTTTGAAAACCTTATTAGCAATAGCAACTGCATCGGTTCCAGATAGGCGAACGATACCGATAGCACCTTCACCTAAAGGTGTTGAAATTGCAGTAATCGTATCAAATTCTTTGGTAATTGACATAGTTATTCCTTTGGATTTTTTCTGAATTAGTTGTAAAATGATTTAATTTCATTGTAACGCAAAAGACCAGTAGTAGCAAGGATTGGTGCCGATAAAGTCAAGAAAAAAGAGCCTAGGCTCTTTTTGTTTATTTGTGACGTTCAAAGTATGATTTAGTTTCTTTGAAGATGATTGGTGAGAGAACAAGGAGGGCAATCAAGTTAGGCAATGCCATCAAACCGTTTACGATATCCGCAATTTTCCAAACAACATCAAGTGTGAGGTATCCACCAAGGGCAACCATGACTACAAAAATGAGGCGGTAGAGTGGAAGGAATTTCGTTGATTTGAAAATGAATTCGAAACAACGTTCACCGTAGTAAGACCAACCCAAGATTGTTGTAAAGGCAAAGAGAACCAAAGAAAGTGTTAAGGCAATTTCACCAAATGTACCAAAAACAGAAGAGAAGGCTGCTTGTGTCATTGGGGCACCTTCTAGGCTACCTGACCATTGACCCGTTACAAGGATAGCAAGACCAGTAAGCGTACAGATGATAATCGTATCAATGAAAGTACCTGTCATTGAAATCAAACCTTGTTCAACAGGTTCTTCAGTCTTAGCAGCAGCTGCAGCGATAGGAGCTGATCCAAGACCTGACTCATTTGAGAAGACACCACGCGCAATACCAAGACGCATTGCAACCATGACTGTCGCACCAGCAAAACCACCTACGGCTGCTTTACCAGTAAAGGCAGATTGGAAGACCATTTCAAGAACTGGTAAAAGTTGATTAAAGTTTGTAAAGATAACCACAAGAGCTGCTAGGATATAAAGTCCAGCCATAAACGGTACGACTTTTTCAGAAACTTTAGAGATAGATTGGATACCACCAAAAATGATGGCCGCAGTGATAAGTGCAAGTAAGATACTTACAATTTTTGGTGACCAGTCAAAGCTATTTTGAAGTGAAGCGGTGATTGAGTTAACTTGAGAGAAAGTACCAATCCCCAACCATGCAACAAGCACACCTGCAAAGGCAAAGAAGTAGGCCAAAGGTTTAGCAATTGTTTGCCATTTCCCAGAAAAACCGTGTGTAATGTAATACATTGGACCACCAGAAACATTACCTTGGTCGTCAAGTGTACGGAATTTAATAGCCAAAAGACCTTCGGAATATTTGGTTGCCATACCAAAGAAAGCGGCAATCCACATCCAGAAAAGGGCACCAGGTCCACCAGTCTTGATGGCAGTAGCTACACCGACAATGTTACCTGTACCGACAGTTGCAGCAAGAGCCGTTGCGAGGGCTGCAAAACTTGCAAAAGACCAAGACGAATTGTAAGGTAAATCCCAGTTCCTACAAGAAGGACCAAAAGGGGTGGACCCCAGACAAAATCATCAATGGTAGTAAAAAATTCTAACATAAATTTACAATCTCCTTTAACCGAGACGTCAAAAAAGAGGTTTGGCTTAACCAGACCTCTGAGAATACAAAGCTATTACTACAAGTTAAAAAACTTGCGATGCTTTCTGTCCTTTTACCTGAGAGTTTCGGTTGTTACCCCTTGCCCCTTCGGTGTCTTGTATACAGCTAAGGCTGCTTCAAGATCTCTCCAGAAGTCCGTCAATCACCAGTCATCCTGATGACATCACTCGGTTCTTATTTTGTTGTGATTCTATCTTATCGAAAAAACCGAACAGTGTCAACACTAATTTTTATCAAAAGTATAAAAATCCGAATATTATTCTTTAGAATGTCTTCCTCTAAAGCTAGAAAAAGCTAGGAATATGGGCAATCTTAAGCAAAGTACTTCCAAAAAAACAAACAATTATTTTCTAAAGTTATTTCATATGCATTATGAATAGAGTCTGCATTTTCATCCAAAAAATGATAAAATAGTAGAGCTTATTTTTGAGAATGGAGAATATGATGAACCCATTATTAACTGGTATGAATGACAAACAGGCTAAAGCCGTCCAAACGACTGAGGGGCCTTTATTGATTATGGCTGGAGCAGGATCTGGGAAGACACGTGTACTTACCCACCGCATCGCCTACCTCATTGACGAGAAAATGATTAATCCCTGGAATATCCTAGCCATTACCTTTACCAATAAGGCAGCTCGTGAAATGCGTGAACGTGCTATGGCTTTAAATCCAGCAACTTCAGAAACCTTAATTGCAACCTTCCATAGTATGTGTGTGCGAATCCTTCGTCGTGAAGCGGACCATATTGGCTACAACCGAAACTTTACTATCGTAGATCCTGGGGAACAACGTACTTTGATGAAACGTATTCTCAAGAATCTGAACCTGGACCCTAAAAAGTGGAATGAACGTGCCATCTTAGGGACGATTTCTAACGCCAAAAACGACCTCTTGGATGAAGTGGCCTATGAGCACCAAGCTGGTGATATGTACACCCAAATCGTTGCTAAATGTTACAAGGCCTATCAGGAAGAGCTCCGTCGTAGTGAAGCTATGGATTTTGACGATTTAATTATGATGACTTTGCGTCTCTTTGACAAAAATCCTGATGTCCTCGCATATTATCAGCAGCGTTATCAGTACATTCACGTGGATGAGTACCAAGATACCAACCATGCTCAGTATCAGTTGGTAAAACTCTTGGCATCTCGCTTCAAGAATATCTGTGTCGTAGGTGATGCGGACCAATCAATCTACGGTTGGCGTGGGGCTGATATGCAGAATATCCTTGATTTTGAGAAGGACTATCCTGAAGCCAAGGTGGTTCTCTTGGAAGAAAACTACCGTTCAACCAAGAAAATTCTTCAAGCAGCCAATGAAGTTATCAAGAACAACCGAAACCGCCGTCCTAAGAAACTTTGGACTCAAAATGACGACGGTGAACAAATCGTTTATTACCGTGCTAATGACGAGCGTGATGAAGCTGTTTTTGTTGCTTCAACTATTGATAACATCATTCGTGAAGAAGGTAAGAACTTCAAGGATTTCGCTGTACTTTACCGTACCAATGCTCAGTCTCGTACCATTGAAGAAGCTTTACTCAAGTCTAATATTCCATATACCATGGTTGGAGGAACAAAGTTCTATAGCCGTAAAGAAATTCGTGATGTCATTTCTTACTTGAACTTGGTTGCCAATCCTGCGGATAATATTAGCTTTGAACGTGTGGTTAATGAACCTAAACGTGGAGTTGGGCCTGGGACACTAGAAAAGATTCGTACCTTTGCCTATGAGCAAAACATGAGCCTCCTAGATGCTTCAGTTAATATTATGTTATCACCGATTAAGGGGAAAGCAGCTCAGGGCGTTTACGATTTTGCTAACATGATTCTGAACCTACGTGACCAGCTAGATGGGCTAAGCATCACTGAAGCTGTAGAGTCTGTTTTGGATAAGTCTGGTTATCTGGATGCTCTTTCTATGCAACAAACACTTGAAAGTCAAGCACGCATTGAAAATATTGAAGAATTCATGTCTGTGACTAAGGATTTAAACTTGACGAACAACCAGTTTTTCATCACGACTCATAGCATTGATCGTTTAGGTCGTTTCTTGAACGATCTAGCGTTGATTGCTGATACGGACGATGGTGATATGGAAGCAGCAGAAGTAACCTTGATGACTCTCCATGCTGCTAAAGGACTTGAATTCCCAGTTGTCTTTCTTATCGGTATGGAAGAAGGGGTCTTCCCTTTGTCTCGTGCCTCAGAAGATCCAGAAGAACTCGAAGAAGAGCGTCGCTTAGCTTACGTAGGTATTACCCGTGCTGAAGAGATTCTTTTCCTTACCAACGCTAATACACGTACGCTTTTCGGTAAGACTAGCTATAATCGTCCTAGCCGTTTCTTGCGTGAAATTTCAGATGATTTATTACAATATCAAGGTCTAGCTCGTCCAGCCAATTCATCATTTGGTGTTCGTTTTACAAAGGAAGAGCCGATACAATTTGGTCAGGGCATGAGTTTACAACAAGCGCTTCAGACCAGAAAAGCAAATGCACAACCTCAAAGACATACTGGCGCTCAGCCATTTTCAAAAGCCACTGGCGGACTACCTTTTGGCAAGACTTCAAACTCTGGGAATTCAGCTACTGACTGGGAAATCGGAGATATCGCTCACCACAAGAAGTGGGGAGATGGGACCGTCCTAGAAGTAACTGGAAGTGGCAAGACACAAGAACTTAAGATAAAATTCCCAGAAGTTGGACTTAAAAAAGTTTTGGCAAGCGTAGCACCTATTGAGAAGAAATAGAAAGGGACCGAAAGGTCCTTTTTATAAGCCTTCCCTATCACATTGATAAAAAATTTCTATTAGACAGCTAGCTTTTCTAGGTGTAGAATGAAGGCAACTTTTGTTTTGGAGGACACCCATATGTCACGAGAATTTTCATTTGAAACCTTACAATTACACGCTGGACAAACACCTGACAAGGAAACAAAATCACGTGCTGTTCCAATTTACCAAACGACTTCATATGTTTTTGACGATGCTCAAGAAGGTGAAGATCTCTTTGCCCTTAGAAAACCGGGTAATATTTACACACGTATTACCAATCCAACAGTAGCAGTACTTGAAGAACGTATTGCAGCCCTCGAAGGTGGTGTTGGTGCCTTGGCTACAGCTTCAGGTATGGCTGCAATCACCTATGCGGTCCTTGGTTTGGCACATGCTGGCGATCATGTTGTTGCTGCGACAACCCTCTACGGTGGAACATTTAATCTCTTAAAAGAAACTCTTCCACGCTATGGCGTCACTACAACTTTTGTAGATGTTGACAATCCTGAAGAAATTGAAGCTGCTATCAAAGATAATACCAAACTAGTCTTGATTGAGTCTTTGGGTAATCCGCTTATCAACATTCCTGATTTTGAAAAGATCGCTGAAATTGCTCACAGTCATAAGATTCCATTGGTTGCTGACAATACTTTTGGGACTCCATATCTCATCAATGTTATCTCCCATGGTGTAGATATCGTAGTTCATTCTGCGACTAAGTTTATCGGTGGACATGGAACAACTATCGGTGGTCTTATCGTCGATTCTGGTAAATTTGACTGGGAAGCTTCAGGCAAGTTCCCACAGTTGGTTGACGAAGACCCATCTTACCACAATATCAGCTATACACGTGATGTTGGTCCAGCAGCATTTATCACTGCCCTTCGTACACAACTTTTGCGTGACACAGGGGCTGCCTTGGCACCTTTCAATGCTTTCTTGCTTTTACAAGGACTTGAAACACTTTCACTTCGTGTCGAACGCCACGTCGAAAATGCTAAAAAAATCGTAGACTTTTTGGAAAATCATCCAAAAGTTGAAAAAGTGAACTATCCTGGATTGCCATCAAGTCCTTACTATGACTTGGCACAAAAATACTTCCCTAAAGGACCAGGTTCTATTTTCACTTTCCATGTGAAAGGTGGACAAGACGAAGCACGTACCGTTATTGATAATCTTGAAATCTTCTCAGATTTAGCTAACGTTGCTGATGCAAAATCTTTGGTGGTTCACCCTGCAACAACAACTCACCAACAGTTGGCAGAAGCAGATTTGTTGGCTTGTGGTGTCACTCCAAATCAAATTCGTATCTCAGTTGGTTTAGAAAACGCAGATGATTTGATTGAAGATTTAAAACTAGCTCTTGATAAAATCTAAGTATTTTGATACTAAACATTCAAACCAGCTCTATAGCTGGTTTTTTGTTTATCTTACGAAAACCACTAGCTGTGCTAGTGGTTCCGAAAAGCTTTTAGCGATGTAT
>OGJI01002116.1_pt1 | contig 19111 bp, 17 predicted proteins | sample 1572031 | NCBI WGS metagenome assembly OGJI01 (sample SAMEA2582119, study PRJEB24529) | metagenome | biome: Human gut stool | place: China | collected 2011
AGATGCTTATCCGGTAAACGAGATCACAGAGATGGTCGACAGTGTTTCAAAAGGAGATATTGATACACTTGTAGAAGAATATTATGACAAATACGAAATTCTTTTAGAGGGGCGCAGCGAGAAAGAATTTCGTAATCATGTGGCAGTACAGGCAGGAATTGAGATTGGGTTTGAACGTTTTCTGGAAGAAAAGAATTACCATGCTATTGTGACTCATTTCGGGGATTTGGGTGGATTAAAACAACTTCCGGGACTTGCAATTCAGCGTTTGATGGAAAAAGGCTATGGCTTTGGCGCAGAAGGGGATTGGAAGACAGCGGCAATGGTACGTGTTATGAAGATTATGACAGAAGGAATGAAAGAAACAAAAGGAACTTCTTTTATGGAAGATTATACTTACAATTTAGTACCTGGAAAAGAAGGAATTTTGCAGTCACATATGCTTGAAGTTTGTCCAACAATTGCAGATGGAAAGATTTGTATAAAAGAGCAGCCTCTTTCTATGGGAGACAGAGAAGATCCTGCAAGACTTGTATTTACATCAAAAGAAGGAAAAGGTATCGCAACATCACTGATCGATCTTGGAGACCGTTTCCGTCTGATCATCAATACAGTTGATTGTAAGAAAAATGAAAAACCAATGCCGAAACTTCCGGTAGCAACAAACTTCTGGACACCGGAGCCGGATCTCGCAACAGGAGCTGAAGCCTGGATTCTTTGCGGTGGTGCACATCATACAGCATTCTCTTATGATATCACTGCAGAACAGATGGGTGACTGGGCAGCAATGATGGGAATCGAAGCTGTATATATTGATAAAGATACAACAATCCGTAATCTGAAAAATGAACTCAGATGGAATGAACTTGCATTTAGAAAATAAAAAATCATTAAGAGGATAACCTTCAATACTTAAAAATTCATCGAAAAATCATTGAAATGAAGAAAACGAAAAGGTATAATATCTAATTAGAAAAAAAGTCTCCGTAAATCTGTCCGTTAAGAAAATGCAAAGCAGACGGATCTGCGGAGCAAAAAGGAGTTTAAGTATGAGTATTAAAATTGGTATTTTAGGTTATGGTAATCTTGGAAGAGGCGTTGAGTGCGCAGTAAAGCAGAATGATGACATGGAGCTTGTGGCAGTGTTCACAAGAAGAAATCCGGAAGATGTCAAGATTCTGACAGAGACTGCGACAGTTTGTAATGTAGCAGACGTAGAAGACTGGAAAGATAAGATTGACGTTATGATAATTTGCGGAGGAAGCGCAACAGACCTTCCAAAACAGACACCTGTTTACGCAAAGATGATCAATGTAATCGATAGTTTTGATACACATGCAAGAATCCCGGAGCATTTTGCAAATGTAGATGCAGCCGCAAAAGAAGGCGGACACGTAGGAATCATCTCCGTAGGCTGGGATCCGGGAATGTTCTCACTGAACAGACTGTATGCGAATGCGATTCTTCCGGATGGAAATGATTACACATTCTGGGGCAAAGGTGTAAGCCAGGGACATTCTGACGCAATCCGCAGAGTTGAAGGTGTCAAAGACGGAAAGCAGTACACAATTCCGGTAGAGGCTGCACTGGAGGCAGTAAGAAACGGAGAGAATCCGGAACTTACAACAAGACAGAAACATACAAGAGAGTGTTTCGTTGTACTGGAAGAAGGAGCAGATGCGGCAAAGGTAGAAGAAGAGATCAAGACAATGCCGAACTACTTCTCAGATTATGATACAACAGTACACTTTATCAGTGAAGAAGAACTGAAAGCAAACCACAGCGGAATTCCGCACGGTGGATTTGTACTCCGCAGTGGAAAGACAGGATGGGATGGTGAGAATAAGCACCTGATCGAATATAGTCTGAAACTGGATTCCAATCCGGAATTTACATCATCTGTACTGATCGCTTATGCAAGAGCAGCTTACAGACTGGCAAGCGAAGGACAGATCGGATGCAAGACAGTATTTGATATTGCACCTGCATACTTAAGCGCAAAGAGCGGAGAAGAGCTTAGAAAACATATGTTATAAATACATGTTGCGTGACATTTTGCGGCAAAATCTGCTGTGAAAAAACGGAAGCAATGTGTTATATGAATCGGATGCGGCGATGACTTATTAAAAGGAGTTAGACGCCGCATTTTTTACAGGAGGGCAAAAATATGAGAGGAAAAGAAGAGATTAAGAAAACAATCGAAGACGGAAAAGCGGTGCTTGGAATTGAGTTTGGTTCTACAAGAATCAAAGCAGTTTTAATTGATGAGGATAAAAGTCCGATCGCATCCGGAAGTTATGACTGGGAGAATCAGCTTGTAGACAATGTCTGGACATACAGCATGGAGAAAATCCAGAATGGTCTTCAGGGATGTTACCAGGATCTTGTGAAAGATGTAGAAGCAAAATATGATGTGAAGCTTACAAAATTTGCAGCACTCGGAGTCAGCGCAATGATGCATGGATATCTTGCGTTTGATGAGAATGATGAATTACTTGTTCCGTTCCGTACCTGGAGAAATACGATCACAGAAGAAGCTTCTGAAAAACTGACAGAGCTCTTTTCTTATCATATTCCGCAGCGTTGGAGTATTGCTCATCTGTACCAGGCAATCTTAAATGGTGAAGAACATGTAAAAGATGTTCGTTATATTACAACACTTGCAGGATATATCCATTGGAAATTGACCGGCAAGAAGGTGCTCGGAAATGGTGATGCAGCAGGAATGTTCCCAATCGACATAGCTACTAAGAAATTTAATGAGAAGATGATGGATCAGTTTGATGAACTTACAGCAGAGAAGAATTTCCCATGGAAGATCCGTGAAATCCTTCCGGAAGTTCTTGTTGCCGGAGAAGACGCAGGTGTATTGACAGAAGAAGGCGCAAAACTGCTTGATCCTACAGGAACACTTCAGTCCCAAATTCCAATGTGTCCTCCGGAAGGAGATGCTGGAACAGGAATGGTTGCAACAAACAGCGTTGCTGTCCGCACAGGAAATGTATCTGCCGGAACAAGTGTATTTGCAATGGCAGTACTTGAGAAAGACTTGACAAAGCCTTACGAAGAAATTGACCTTGTAACAACTCCGGCCGGAGATCTTGTAGCAATGGTACACTGTAATAACTGTACATCAGATCTGAATGCATGGGTGAACCTGTTCCGTGAATTTGCAGAGAGTATGGGAATGACAGCAGATATGAACCAGATTTTTGGAACACTTTATAACAAAGCATTAGAAGGAGATTCCGATTGTGGCGGACTTCTGGCTTACAACTATTTCTCAGGAGAGCATATTACAGGATTTAACGAAGGAAGACCGTTATTCGTTCGTAAACCTGACAGCAAATTTAATCTTGCAAACTTTATGAGAGTACATCTTTATACTTCTCTTGGAGCATTGAAGACAGGAATGAATATCCTTCTGAAAAAAGAACATGTTGCATTGGATCGAATGATGGGACATGGCGGATTGTTTAAGACAAAAGGTGTTGGACAGAGAATCCTTGCAGGAGCAATCGATACACCGGTTTATGTTATGGAGACAGCAGGTGAAGGTGGTGCATGGGGAATCGCACTGCTTGCCGATTACCTTATTAAGAAAGAGGACAAGGAATCGCTGACAGATTATCTTGAGAACAAAGTATTCCATGATGCAGTGGGAACAGGAATGGATCCGGTTGCGGAAGATGTGGAAGGATACGAGAAATTTATGGAAACATATGCTAAGGGTCTTGCAATCGAGAAAGCAGCGGTTGAAAATTTATAGTTACGTGTGTTGCTGGACGGTGGTAGATGAAGTGGAAATGATATTTTCAAGGGGCTGTACATGGTATCCCATCTCTTCCCATCTGGTCAGTAGTTCATCCAGGATTTCAGCATTAGTGGAAGATGTGCTGTGGAGCAGAACGATAGCTCCGGGATGAATCCTTCTGAGGAGTTTGGAGAAAGCTTCTTCTTTGGATGGCTGGTTATCCTGATACCAGTCTACATAGGCGAGACTCCAGAAGAAACTTTTGTAACCAAGTTCTTTTGCCATTTGAAGATTAGCTTCACTGTATTTTCCCTGAGGAGGCCGATAGTATTTGGTCATATTCTTTCCGGTTACGTTTTTATAGGCAGTTTCTACATATTCCAGTTCTTTTTGGAAATCTTCTATAGAAGAAATATGGGACATGTCGGGGTGATGCCAGGTATGGTTTCCCACGGTGTGTCCTTCTTTTATTATCTGTCGGATCAGTTCAGGTTCAGAGTCAATGTAGGTTCCGACAACAAAAAAAGTGGCTTTTACCTGATGTTTTTTCAGTGCATCAAGGATGGCAGGTGTATTTCCGTTTTCGTAACCGGCATCAAAAGTAAGATACAGAACTTTTTCAGACGTATCCTGTGCGTAATAAGCATCCATAGATGCAAGTTCCTGGATCGAAGCATTTCCAACAGGAGTTTTGCCTTCTTCCTGAAAACTTAACCCCCAGTTTCCTTCTGAAGAAAGTGTGAGATCAGGAAGGGCACAGGAAATCGTCCGGGGAATAGAAGTCACGGTGTTCTGGTTGACAGGAGAGGGGCGAGCCGAAGTTGACTCATTAGAAAAAGCGAAAATCTGTTCTTTAAGAAATCCAGCTCCAATACCTGAAAAATAAGAGAAGATAAGAAATAAAATGCAATATTTTTTTGATTTCAAAGGGTGTATGGGAAAATGGATACATTTCCGGGAAAGAGAGAGTTTCATTCGTTCACCTCGGAAAATCGTTAATAGAATATATGAAATTGTATTTCTTTTTATACTTGTTGAGCAGGCAGAGGAATGATATACTAATCCGGTAATTGTATTGTATCCCGCAAGTTGGGAATGATAACAAGGAGGAATTGAATAATGAAAGCAAAGAAACATGACACTCGTTGGATGGTTAGTGTTGCACTTATGGCAGCGATCGTGATCGTACTGGCCAATACACCGCTTGGTATGATCCAGCTCCCTATCATTAAGGCAACAACAGTTCATATTCCGGTGATCCTCGGAGCAATTCTGTTAGGACCTGGTGCAGGAGCAATTCTTGGAGCAATTTTTGGTATATGCTCTCTGGTTAGTAATACAATGGCTCCGACACTCTTATCCTTTGCATTTTCACCATTTTTAAGTACAACCGGAATTCCTGGGGCGTTGAAGGCAATCTGGATTTCCGTTGGATGCAGAATTCTGATCGGTGTGGTAGCAGGATGGCTGTGGGTACTTTTTACAAAGATTAAACTGAATCAGTTTATCGCACTTCCGATTGTGGGATTTGTTGGTTCAATGGTGAATACTGTCACTGTAATGGGAAGTATTTATTTCCTGTTTGCACAGCAGTATGCCGAGGCAAAAGAAGTTGCTCTTACAGCAGTATTCGGTCTGGTGATGGGAACTGTGACAGCATCTGGTATTCCGGAAGCAATCGCGGCGGCAATTCTCGTTCTGGCACTTGGAAAAGTACTTGTTGTAGTTTTCCGCAAGATGAACCTTGGGCTGTGAATGTGGAGTCTGCAAAATAACAGACAGATTTTAAAATAGAAGAAAGTAATGAATCATGAAGAAGTTAAATGAATGTGGAATTAAGACTGTTATCAGCTTATAAAGTTACAAAATAGTAACAAAACCACAAGAAAGCAACTTCTTCATGTTGCTTTTTGATGAATTTTAGTTGCTGTTATAGTTGATTAAGTGTCAGGTGTGTATTATAATAAAGCTATATGATATGCAAAAACTGTTGGAAGATCAGAACAGCAGAAAGAAGAGGAGAAAGATATGGCAGAGGATTACAGAAACCAGGCAATCGGCGTATTTGAACTGGAAAGTGAGTGTATCTGTTTTGTAGCACTTGATGCGGCAGCAAAAGCAGCAGCAGTAAAGATTCAGGGCGTGGAGAGAAATCGTCTTGCGGCAGGAGCCTGCGTGAAGATGAGAGGAAGTGTCTCTGACGTGAAGGCTGCAATGGAAGCAGCACTGGATGTAGCCAGACCGTTGACGAAGATTGTTTCCCATACGGTGATTGCATCACCTTCTGAGGATACGGAAAAAGCAATTGCAATGACAATTAATAAATAGGTATTTGTTCAATTGTCTGTTGTACATATGAGAAGAGTATTGTTTTGTGAGAAAATCAGAGAAGGAAAAGAAAGGGAAATAAGATGAAGAAATATGGAGCATATGGCCTGGTAGAGGTAAAAGGAGAATCCAATGCGGTGATCGTAGTTGACCGCATGTTAAAGACTGCAGAAGTAGAGTATGTGACACAGGACACAAAGTGTGGTGGACATGCACTTGTTTTTGTAGGTGGCAGTGTATCAGCAGTAACAGCAGCGGTTGCTGAAGTGAAAAATAATGCACCGTGTAAGATAGAACATACGTCTGTGATCTCCAATCCGTCCCAGGAGATGGTTGATATAGTAGAAATGTTTAAGAATAGATAAGAGTTAGGATTAAGTAAAATGGAAAGAGCAATCTTGTTTTTTGATATTGATGGAACAGTGTTGAGTGAAGTGACAAAAGAGGTACCGCAAAGTGCGATTGAGGCAATGGAAAAAGCACGAGCGGAAGGACATCTGCTGTTTATTAATACAGGCAGAACAATCTGTAGTATTCCGACAGAGGTGAGAAAATTCCAATTTGATGGGTATTTGTGTGGCTGTGGGACATATCTTACAGAACATGATGAAGTTTTGCTAAAAAGCTCGATTGAGAAGCAGAGAGGTATAGAACTGCTGCGAAAAGCAAAAGAATGTAATCTTGGTGTTATTGCAGAAGGACAAGAGGATTGTTATTTTCCTGGGCACATATCACGATTTGACAGGTTAGAATCTACAAGAAGATATTTTGCATCTAGAGGAATAGGAATCGAACAGTCTTTAGAGAGCGAAAGATTTGAATATGATAAGTTGTTTGTTTACGTAGATGATAAGAGTGATTTTGATTCTTTTCGTGAATATCTTGGAGATGACATGGAAGCACTTGACCGTGGCGGAAAGGCTTATGAAGTGATTCAAAAAGGATTTTCCAAAGCAACCGCCTGTCAGTTTATTATGGAAAAATATGGCTTGGATGCAAGTCGGGCGTATGTCTTCGGAGACAGCAGTAATGATCTGGCGATGTTTGAATATGCGGAGCATGCGATTGCGATGGGCAGACATGATTCAGTATTGGATCCACATGCTGAGTTTGTTACAAAGACAGTGGAAAATGATGGAATTGCATATGCCATGAAGCATTATGGATTAATTTAACAGAAAATAGAAAACAGGATCTGTCAGGAAAGATAAAACTGATGGATCCTGTTTTTTTATTCTCTGTTATACAATACCGGCACCGTCAAAGAAGCTGACATCTGTTGGATATACATAGCTGTCTCCAATGTCATGAAGAAGTACAACATTCAAGTGATTATTCAGGTTCTTTTTATCCAAAGAAATTGCATCAGTCAGTACATCAATCGGTAAATTAGAGTTGTCCGGAAGTTTATAAATCTCCAATGCCTTTTTGATCTGTTCTGCGCATCCGGATGTGGTTAATCCTTTCTCTTCTGCAATCTTTGTAATCTGATACATACCGATTCCAACAGCCTCTCCATGGCTTTCGCGCTCATAATTGAAGTGCTGTTCAATCGTGTGCGCAAGTGTGTGTCCAAAGTTCAGAAGGATACGTTCTCCAAGGTCAAACTGATCGGCTTCGACAACGATTCTTTTGATATCAACGCAGCGTGCAATAATCTGTGTCAGCTTCGGCTTTAAATCATCGAAGGAAGTATGTCTACATAAAAGCTCAAAAAGCTCTTTGTCTTTGATGCATCCATATTTGATCACTTCGCCCATTCCATCACTGATGAAATGATCTGGCAATGTATTCAGCACATCCGGGTCAATGATGACTGCCTTTGGGTGATAAAATGCACCAACAAGATTTTTTCCCTGTGGAAGATCTACAGCAACTTTTCCACCAACGGAAGAATCGACTTGCGCAAGAAGTGAAGTTGGAATCTGTACAAATTTGATTCCACGCAGATAACTGCTGGCAACAAATCCGGCAAGATCACCGATCACACCGCCACCAAGTGCGATGAGCAGGTCGCTTCGTGTTAGTTTTGCATTTAATAATGCTTCATAGATCTTAGGAAGAGACTGAAAACTCTTAGTAGGTTCGCCGTGAGGCAGAACAAAAGAGTGGCATTCAAACCCTGAGTCAGACAATGCTTTTGTGATAATTTCTCCATAGAGAGGGAAAACATTATCATCTGAAACGATCATGATTTTTTTCCCGGAGAACACTTCGCTTACAAGTTCTCCGGTTTTTGCAAGGATTCCATTTTCAATATGGATCGGATAAGAATTCGGTCCAAGATCAACTGTTAATTTCATGACGATCTCCTTAGAATTTTTTACCGACTACTTCGGCAATTTGACGAACTTGCTGAAGCAGAACATCATATTTCTCAGGTTTCAAAGACTGGGCTCCGTCACAAAGGGCAGCTTCCGGATTGTTGTGAACTTCGATCATAAGTCCGTCAGCACCTGCAGCAACAGCAGCCTTTGCCATAGGCTCAACAAGCCACCATTTTCCGCCGGCATGACTTGGGTCAATAACAATTGGAAGATGTGTCTTGCTGCGAAGAACAGGGATACACTGAAGATCCAGAGTGTTTCTTGTAAAAGTCTCAAAAGTACGGATACCACGTTCACAGAGAATGACATTTTCATTACCGGATGCCATGATATACTCAGCGGACATGATCCATTCTTCGTATGTGGCATTCAGTCCTCTCTTTAACAGGATTGGGCGGTCAACCTGTCCTAATTCTTTGAGAAGGTCAAAGTTCTGCATGTTGCGGGCACCAATCTGGATCAGGTCAACTTTCTCATTGAATACATCCAGATACTTGGAAGACATGAGTTCTGTGACAATAGGAAGTCCGACTTCTTCTCTGACTGCACAGAGAATATCAAGTCCCTCAAGTCCGAGTCCCTGGAAAGCGTAAGGACTTGTTCTTGGCTTGAATGCGCCGCCGCGGAGAAGATTTGCTCCGGATGCTTTTGCTTTTTGAGCAATCTCAAGAACCTGCTCATAGGATTCTACAGAACAAGGTCCTGCAATCAGTCCTAAATGTTCACCGCCGATCTTAACACCGGAAACATCTATAATAGAGTCTTCCGGATGAAATGCGCGATTCGCAAGCTTATAAGGCTCCTGTACATGCATAACTTTGTCAACACATGTGTCAACTTCAAATTGTCTTGAATCGATCAGTGTTGTATCTCCGATACATCCGATGATCGTCATTCCGGTTCCCTGAACCAGATGAGTGTCAAGTCCGTGCTTTTTTACAAGATTTTCGACACGATGTATATTTTCCTCAGAAGTATGAGGTTTCAAAACAATAATCATTTTTATCATCCTCCTTAATATTCGTGCTGTAAAATTTTAGCTGTTTAAAGTGCGAAAACATATGTATCATAAAACATATACAATAAGATGTCAATGTCTTTTGGATTATTTGAAGAAATATATCAAAAAAAGATGAAAAATTGCAGGTTTATTTCATGAATAATTACATTGACGGATAGTGCGTGCAGTGCTAATCTAAAAAGCGTGTCATGTGTAGAGAGAGTTCTTCTGTTACTGTTCTCCTGATATGAGATTGACAGAAACTGACGGAAGAATCGTTTCTGGAATTTGACGTGTAGGCTTACATATTAAAAAGAGGTAAAACAAATGAAGATTTTAAAACAGTTTGGTGTGATATTCGGGGTTTGCTGGGTCAGTCTTGTGATCGAACATTATCTGCCGTTTTCTTTCCCGGCGAGTGTGATCGGTATGATTTTATTGTTGCTCTGTCTGCTGACCGGGTTCTTAAAGATTGAGCATGTGCAGGAAAAAGCAGATTTCTTATTAGGAAATATGGCATTCTTTTTTGTACCGGCAGGTGTAAGTATTATTAATTATTTTGACATTTTAAAAAGTACAGTGCTTCAGCTTCTTGTAATCTGTGTTGTATCCACGATTGTAACCTTCGCTGTGACAGCGTATGCAGTTACACTGACAGTGAAATTGATGGAGAAGAAAAAAGGAGGAAAGAAAGCATGAAAGAATTAATGACATCTCCTTATTTTGGAGTAGGGTTGAGTGTGGTAGCATTCTGGATAGGAGAAAAGCTGCATAATAAATTAAAGACACCGATTTGCAACCCGCTGATTGTTGCGATTGTATTAATTGTAGGAGTCCTTTTGATTTTTGATATTCCTTACGATAGTTATGATGTGGGTGGAGCTTTGATCAATATGTTTCTTGCTCCGGCAACAGTATGTCTTGCGGTTGCGATTTACACAAAAATTGATATCCTGAAGAAGTATTGGCTTCCAATCGTGGTTGGATGTACAGCAGGGTCAGTAGCATCTATGGGAAGTGTCTATGCAATGTGTAAATTATTTGGACTGGATCAGAGCATGACAGTTTCACTGATCCCTAAGTCAGTGACTACACCTATTGCAGTGAGTGTTTCAGAACCGGCGGGCGGAGTAGTGCCGATTACAGTGGTTGCTGTTATTTTCACAGGAATTCTCGGAAGTATTCTGGCTCCGACATTAATTAAAGTATTTCATGTAAAAGATTCTGTTGCGGCAGGACTTGCAATCGGTGCCTGTAGTCATGCGGTCGGAACATCAAAGGCAATTGAAATTGGTGAGATCGAGGGTGCAATGAGTGGTCTTGCAATCGGAATCTGTGGAATTATTACAGTGCTGTTTTCAATGCTTATTATGTAGGCGGATTTAATAATCATGAAAAGAATCGATTCAATCAGGATTTTTCGTATAGAAACATTGCCTGAAAGAAATCGGTTCTTTTTTTTGAAAAAAATAAGGATTTCACGCTTCGGTCATGACAAATGTGGAAACTTATGTTATACTCTAGGTTAGGTTAGTGCCATTATACTTTGGATTATGGTTTGTGTGAAAAGACAGAACAGGCACTGAAAGATAGAATTTAAAGGAGCTATACGGTATGAAAAGAGTATTGTTAAAGCTGAGCGGAGAAGCTCTTGCAGGCGAGAAGAAGACTGGATTTGATGAGGCAACTTGTATCGGAGTTGCGAAGCAGGTAAAACAGCTTGTAGATGAAGGTGTGCAGGTAGCAATCGTAACAGGAGGAGGAAACTTCTGGAGAGGAAGAACAAGTGAGACAATTGACCGTACAAAAGCAGATCAGATCGGTATGCTTGCAACAGTTATGAACTGTATCTATGTGTCAGATATTTTCCGTCATGTAGGAATGAAGACAGAAGTATTCACACCTTTTGTATGCGGAGCATTTACATCTCTGTTCTCAAAGGATGCGGCAGTTGCAGCACTGGAAGAAGGAAAGGTGATCTTTTTTGCGGGCGGAACAGGACATCCATATTTCTCAACAGATACAGGTGCAGTTCTCCGTGCAATCGAGATAGAGGCAGATGCAATGCTTCTTGCAAAGGCAATTGACGGTATCTATGACAGTGATCCGAAGGTGAATCCGGCGGCAGTGAAGTATGATGAAATTTCTATTCAAGAAGTGATCGATCAGAAACTTGCAGCAGTTGATCTGACAGCATCCATTCTCTGTCTTGAGAATAAGATGCCGATGCTTGTATTCGGACTTAATGAAGAGAATAGTATTGTGAATACAATGCAGGGAAAATTCACAGGAACAAAAGTTACTGTATAAACTATTTTGAATAGCGGAGGAATTACAGCATGAATGAAAAAAACAAAATCTATGATGATAAGATGACAAAGACAATTAACAATCTGGATGGAGAACTTGCTACAATCCGTGCAGGGCGTGCAAATCCACATGTACTGGATAAGCTGGCAGTTGATTACTACGGAACACCAACACCGATCCAGCAGGTAGCGAATGTATCTGTACCGGAAGCACGTATGATCCAGATCCAGCCGTGGGAGAAGAGCATGCTCAAGGCAATTGAGAAAGCAATTCTTACATCTGATATCGGAATCAACCCGACAAACGATGGAACATCTATCCGCCTGGTATTCCCGGAACTGACAGAGGACCGCAGAAAAGAACTTGCGAAAGATGTTAAGAAAAAAGGTGAGGAAGCGAAAGTTGCTGTACGTAATGTTCGTCGTGATGGAAATGTTGCTTTCAAGAAACTGAAAGGAACGGAAATTTCTGAAGATGAGATCAAAGATCTTGAAGATGAACTTCAGAAGATCACAGACAAGTATGTTGCTAAGATTGATAAGATGGTAGAGGCAAAGTCCAAGGAAATCATGACAGTCTAAATCGAAAACAGCAGAGCTGAATTGTCAGATTGTAATGTGGAAAAACTGTTTACAGATTATTTGTACGCAGATAAGTTTTTAAGAACATGGAGGCTTATTTAAGGCCTCCATTTCTTCTTAAAAAAAGTTGCGACAGAGAGGATGAGAAAATGAACGTACCACAGCATATTGCGATTATTTTAGATGGAAATGGACGCTGGGCAAAATCAAAAGGAATGCCGAGAAATTACGGACATGCACAGGGAGCCAAGAATGTTGAGAAAATCTGTGAAGAAGCATGGCGTATGGGAATCAAGTACCTGACAGTCTATGCATTTTCTACAGAAAACTGGAGCAGACCACAGAATGAAGTGGATGCACTGATGAAACTTTTAAGAAATTACATGAAAACATGTCTGAAGACAGCGGCAAAGAATGATATGAAGATCCGTGTGATCGGTGACATTGAACCGCTGGATGAGGATATCAAGAGCCGGATCAGAGAACTGGAAGAGGCAACAGCCAACAATGGAGGGCTTAATTTTACAATTGCCCTGAATTATGGAAGCCGTGATGAGATGACAAGAGCAGCCAGAAAGCTTGCGAAGGATTGTGTGGCCGGCAAAGTAAATCCGGATATGATCGATGAATCAGTATTTAATTCTTATCTGGATACAAATGATATTCCAGATCCGGACTTGATGATCCGTACAAGCGGAGAACAACGATTATCGAATTATCTGCTCTGGCAGCTGGCCTATTCAGAGTTTTATTTTACAGATATTCCGTGGCCGGCATTTACGAAAGAAGAGCTTATAAAAGCGGTGGAAGAATATAACCGCAGGCATAGAAGATTCGGCGGAGTAGAGGAGGCGGAATAAAGATGTTTAAAACAAGGTTGCTAAGTGGAATACTATTAGTGATCATCGCACTTGTCACAGTGATCACGGGCGGAAACCTGCTCTTTGCAGTTTTGTTATTAATCAGCCTGATCGGAATGACAGAGTTGTATAAAGTATTTCACATAGAGAAGAAGGCACCTGGAATTGTCGGATATATTTTTGCAATCCTGTATTATGGGGTATTATATTTTAAACCGCTTCTTCCGGGAGAATCCTTAAACTGGTTTGTTATGCTGTTTATGGCTTTTTTGATCTGTCAGATGGCGGTTCTTGTATTTGCCTATCCGAAATATAATACACAGCAGATTTTTGCAGGCTTTTTCGGAATGTTCTATGTGGCAGTGATGCTCTCTTACATTTATCAGACAAGAAATCTTCCGGGAGGAATCTTCTCGGTATGGCTTGTATTTGTATGCTCCTGGGGATGTGATACTTGTGCATACTGTGTCGGTATGTTGATCGGAAAGCATAAGCTGGCACCGATTTTAAGTCCGAAGAAATCAATAGAAGGTGGAATCGGAGGAATCCTTGGTGCGGCATTGATCGGAGTATTGTATGGACTTGCAATTAATTACTGGGGAAATGCGGCGGCAGATTTATTGCAATATGCGATCATTGGTGCAGTCGGTGGAGCAATTTCACAGATCGGGGACCTGGCAGCTTCTGCAATCAAGCGATATCACAATATTAAAGATTATGGCAAACTGATTCCGGGACATGGAGGAATTCTTGACCGTTTTGACAGTGTAATCTTTACAGCACCTATTATTTTCTATCTTTCCTTGTTTCTGTAAAAGGAGATACATGTGTGATAGATGCGTTGCTGATCCACAGTTTTGTGGATCGTAACATAAATGCAGAATAGAGGTAAAAAGTTACGATGAAGAAAATTGCAATTTTGGGATCTACAGGATCCATAGGAACACAGACATTGGAAATTGTCAGGACAAATGGCGATCTGGAGGTTACGGCACTTGCAGCAGGGAATAATATTGATCTTCTGGAGAAACAGATCAGAGAATTTAAGCCGAAACTGGCAGCAGTCTGGAAAGAAGAAAGAGCAAATGAATTAAAAGACAAAATAAATGATCTGGATGTTAAAGTAGTAAGCGGTATGGATGGACTGCTTGAAGTAGCGAGACAGCCGGAGTCAGAGATTCTTGTGACAGCAATTGTCGGAATGATTGGAATTCTTCCTACAATTGAAGCAATTAATGCAGGAAAAGATATTGCTTTGGCAAATAAAGAAACACTGGTCACAGCAGGACATATCATTATGCCGCTGGCAAAGGAAAAAGGGGTTTCTATTCTTCCGGTGGATAGCGAGCACAGCGCAATCTTCCAGTCTCTTCAGGGAGGACAGCAGAAGGCTCTGCATAAGATTCTCCTGACGGCATCCGGTGGACCATTTAGAGGAAAGAAACTGGAAGATCTGGCGAACATCCAGGTAGAGGATGCATTGAAACATCCAAACTGGGCAATGGGACGCAAGATTACAATTGACTCATCTACAATGGTGAACAAAGGTCTTGAAGTGATTGAGGCAAAATGGCTCTTTGGAGTGGATGTAGATCAGATTCAGGTTGTTGTGCAGCCACAGAGTATCATTCATTCAATGGTGGAATACGAAGATGGTGCAGTGATCGCACAGCTTGGAACACCGGATATGAAACTTCCAATCCAGTATGCACTCTATTATCCGGAACGTCGTTATCTTCCGGGTGACAGACTGGACTTTTCGACACTTCAGCAGATCACGTTTGAACAGCCGGATCTGGAAACATTTTATGGATTGAAGCTTGCTTTTGAAGCGGGAAGAACAGGAGGTTCCCTTCCGACTGTATTAAATGCGGCAAATGAGAAAGCAGTTGCGCTGTTCCTTGACAGAAAGATTAAGTATCTCCAGATTCCTGAGATTATTCAGGCGTGTATGGAAGCGCATAAAAATATTGCGGCTCCAACCGTTGAGGAGATACTAAAGACAGAACAGGAAACATATGAATTTATTAAAAACAGGTGGTAATGTATGGGCATAATCTTGGCAATTCTGCTATTCAGTGCGATTGTAATCTTTCACGAATTAGGACACTTTCTGCTTGCAAAGAAGAATAAGATCCGTGTGGATGAATTCTCTCTGGGGCTTGGACCGACTATTTTTGGAAAACAGTTTGGAGAAACGAAATTCAGCTTAAAGCTTCTTCCGTTTGGTGGAGCCTGCATGATGGGAGAAGATGATGTGGATGATATGTCTGAAGGGAGCTTTAACAGCAAATCGGTCTGGGCAAGAATGTCAGTAATTGTTGCAGGTCCAGTGTTTAATCTTATTCTTGCATGGATCCTCTGCATGATTATTATTGGCTGGACGGGATATCGAGCACCGATTGTCAGTAATGTGACAGATGGATATTCAGCGCAGGAGGAAGGCATTGAACCGGGAGACGTAATTAAGAAAATCGGAGGGAAATCAGTTCATATCTGGAATGATATCAGTCTGTATAATATGATGCATGCGGGAACAAAAAGTGTAGAAGTTGAGTATGAGCGTGACGGTAAGGATTATACAGTTGTGCTGGAACCAAAACAGAATGAGGGAGATGCTTTTCCTCTGCTTGGAATTACAGGTGGTGAGATGGTTCGTCCGGGTCTGTTTGGAACAGTTCGATACGGAGCATATACGGTGAAGTATTGGATCACATATACAGTTGACAGTCTGAAAATGTTGATCAGCGGAAAGGTAGGAGTAAAAGATCTTTCCGGTCCGGTTGGAATTGTCAGTGCGGTAGATAACGTTTATCAGGAAGCAGCTCCGGCAGGCATGGTAGTAGTGATTTTAAATCTTCTCAATATAGGAGTACTTCTGACTGCCAACCTGGGTGTGATGAATCTGTTACCGCTTCCGGCGTTGGACGGTGGACGTCTTGTATTCCTTATCATTGAGGCTGTTCGCGGAAAAAGAGTACCGCCTGAGAAAGAAGGCATGGTACATTTTGCAGGATTTGTGCTTCTGATGGCATTGATGGTTGTTATTATGTTTAATGACATTCTGAAACTTGTGTAGAAAACAGGAAAGAATAGGAGTTTCCCGCATATACTGGAAAAAGGAAACGAATCAGATGTGGGAGACAAACCATGAAACTTTTTCAACCGATACAAGGGTCACAAGGTTCAATTGAAAGCAAAGAAACGCAGGAGAATCTGACCGATCGTGGTCAGCTGCAGATAAATGTTACATCTTCTGTGAATGCATTTCCGGTAAAGGAAGCGCGGATTTCCATCTCTTATACAGGAATTCCGGAAAGTATATTAGAACAGGTGGTGACGGATTCTTCCGGTCAGACAGAAGTGGTTGAACTGAATGCACCACCGGAAGAATGGAGTCTGGATGAGAACGAAGAACGTCAACCATATTCAGAATATACATTGAATATTGAAGCAGAGGGATTTGAGTCGATAAGTGTTTCGGGAACAGAGATCCTGGCAAACACAAAGGCAATCCAGAATGTACGCATGAAACAAAAGGATCAGAGCAGGGAAGAAGAGCAGGTATTCGTCATCCCTGCTCATACTTTATATGGAAATTATCCTCCGAAGATTGCAGAGGAAGAGATTAAGCCAGTAAATGAAACAGGAGAAATTGTCTTGAGCCGTGTGGTTGTACCGGAATATATTATCGTACATGATGGATCACCGCGGGATTCTACAGCACAGAATTATTATGTGAAGTACAAAGATTATATAAAAAATGTTGCATCAAGTGAAATCTATGCAACCTGGCCGGCAGACACCATAAGGGCAAATGTGCTGGCAATTATGTCATTCACTTTAAACAGGGTTTATACGGAATGGTATCGAAATAAAGGGTTTGATTTTACAATTACATCATCAACGGCATTTGACCATAAATGGATCCCGGAGCGCAATATATTTGAGCCTATTTCAGTGATTGTGGATGAACTGTTTGCAGACTATCTGTCACGGCCGAATGTGCGCCAGCCAATCCTGACACAGTATTGTGATGGTCGCAGAGTGAGTTGTCCAAACTGGTTGACACAGTGGGGGTCAAAAAGTCTGGGAGAACAGGGATTTTCTCCGATTGAAATTCTAAGGTATTATTATGGTGACGATATGTATATCAATACGGCAGAAGCGATCTCTGGTGTTCCGTCTTCCTGGCCGGGATATACACTGGAACAAGGTTCAAAAGGTCCCAAAGTGCGCCAGATACAGGAACAGCTGAATGTAATTGCGGGTGCATATCCGGAGATCCCTAAATTGGAGGAAGATGGAATCTATGGACCTGAAACAGAAGCGGCTGTCCGGAAATTTCAATCTATATTCGGTCTTCCGGTAACCGGAGAGATAGATTATAAAACATGGTATAAGATATCGGAAATTTATGTTGGCGTGTCAAGAATAGCGGAACTTTCATAAAGTACAGGAACAGTTCAGACAGGAGACAGTGAAATTAATGGAAAGAGACAGAAGACAAAGGAAAAAACGACGAAGAAATAGAAAAACAAGAAGAAAAGGATTCGTGTTTCTTGTACTTCTTCTTGTGGTGATCGGAGCAGCAGGTGTATTAAAGATGATAAAAGCAACACCTGGATTATTCTGCGAGTCTGGAAATATACTTTTGTCTGATTCGGGTCAGAAAATAGAATTTCCGGAGTTAAATGTATCAGAAGAAGACGTTGCAGATGGTTTTTATTATCAGCAGCTGCCGGAACAGGAAAAACAGGTTTATCGTGAGATCCTGCAGGGGGTTCGTTCCATGGAAGAGACCATTCTTCTTCATGCAGGAGAGAATGATGAGGCTGGAAAGATATACGAATATCTGATGTATGACCGGTCGGAATTGTTCTGGTGTGACGGGAGCTCAAAAATGACGGTATACAAAGATTATACTGAGTTTCATCCGTCTTATATCTGCACACAGGATCAGAGAGAATCCAGACAGGAGCAGATTGAAAATGCGGCTCAAGAGGCACTTGCAGGTGCACAGGGATGTGAGACAGAGTATGAGAAGATCAAGTACATTTTCAAATATCTTGTAGATACGGTGGATTATGATCAAAACGCATTGGATAATCAGAATATTTATAGTTCTTTGGTTGGAAAAAGATCCGTCTGCGCAGGATATTCCAGAGCAGCTCAATATCTGTTGAAACAGATGGGAATAGAATGTATTTACGTTGTGGGAACAGTAAAAGAGCAGGGGGCACATGCATGGAATATAGTGAAATGTGATGATAAGTATTATCAGATGGATGTGACTTTCGGAGATCCGATCTTTCAGGAGAATGAGACGGGAGAAACGCTACCTCATGATCTTGTGAATTATGAGTATCTATGTTGTACAGATGAAGAAATTTTTACAGATCATCAGCAGGATGATTTTGTGCCGTATCCGGTGTGCGATTCCAATGATCTGGAATATTATCGAATCAACGGTCTGTACTATGAAACATTTGATGAGAATGAAATCTATGAAAAAATGAAAGCAGGGATAGAACAGGGACAGGAAATGTTTGCCATCCGTTTTTCGGAAAATGCTGTTTATGAAGTTGCAAAAGAGAAAATTATAGATAATTTGATTCCACAGGCGGCGCAGTTTCTTGTTGACTTCAGACAATTGGAAGAAGTGAAATATACGTATGCTGTGGATGACAGAAAGCGGATCATAATGATCTTCTGGTATTCATAAAAATGCATAAAATACCATTTATAAGTAAAAAATACCAATATATATTAATAAAAGTACTAAGTTATTCATCAAAAATGATGTTGAAATGTCTCTCATGCTGTAGTATAATCTTTACAATTTGAGAAAGAGGGCGCTCTGGAATAAAGACTCCATGAGCGCCTTCCTTTTGAGAAAAAATATTTTTACGAAGGGAAAGGTTGAACAGATGAAAGCGTTTCTTATTTTG
>OGJI01002123.1_pt1 | contig 19046 bp, 11 predicted proteins | sample 1572031 | NCBI WGS metagenome assembly OGJI01 (sample SAMEA2582119, study PRJEB24529) | metagenome | biome: Human gut stool | place: China | collected 2011
CCGCATATATTTGTGTTGTTGACACATTGCGGTGAGTGAGCATCTTGCTGACCGTGTAAATATCTGTACCAGCGGCAATTTGGAGGGTTGCATACGAGTGCCGACTCAAATGGAACAGAATACAGAAAGCAAGCAGATGAAGGGATGAGAAAGGGAAACGTAATTGGTTGAATATGAGCAAAAGTTCTGTTTTTTGCTGAGATAATGGAAAGCATAAATGGACAGGATATTGCAGGTGTTCAGTTACCAGAATGTTAGCTGCCCAGTTACCTGAGCCGAATAGGTAACAGGCTGAACAGTGAAGAAACTGTCACAGATCCTATTATTCACTGTTTGTCAGCATTTTGCATATCAAAGAGCGCTTATAAAATAGGTAATTTTGCCATTAAAAAATAAGCGTATGAAAGTAGAAAAATTCAAGGTGTTGCTCTACCTGAAAAAGAGCGGTCTAGACAAATTCGGAAAGGCTCCGATAATGGGGCGAATAACAGTAAACAACACGATGGCGCAATTCAGTTGTAAACTGTCATGTACTCCGGAGTTATGGAATCCAAGAGAAAGCCGACTGAATGGAAAGAGTAAAGAAGCAGTTGATATTAATGCAAAAATTGATCGTCTCTTACTTTCTGTCAATTCTGCATTTGATTCACTTGTTGAACGTAAGACTGATTTTGACGCGACTGCCGTAAAAGAGCTTTTACAGGGAAGTGTAGAAACCCAGATGACTCTGTTGAAACGGCTTGATATGCATATAGAGGATATGCGCTCAAGAATCGGTATTGATGTAGCTAAAAGCTCCATGTCAACATACATTTACACCCGCAGGTATCTTGGCGAATTTATTCAAAAACGATTCAAGACAAGTGATGTTGCTTTTGGACAGTTGAATGAACACATCCCATGGGAGTTTCAGGATTATATACTGAAGGACAAAGGACTTGCGGTAGATACAGCAAGACATTATCTGGCAATCCTGAAGAAAATCTGCCGGATGGCATTCAAGGAAGGACATGCGGAGAAGCGTTATTTTGTGAATTTCAAACTACCCCAAGAGAACCGGAAACCACCACGGGCTTTGAGTCGTGAGGATTTTGAAAAGATTCGTGATGTTGTGATACCACCGGAAAGAATCACTCATAATATAGCCAGAGATTTGTTTCTCTTTGCCTGTTATACAGGAGTTCCGTATGCGGATGCAGTTTCAATCACTAGAGATAATATATACAAGGACGATAAAGGTGACTTATGGTTAAAGTACCTGAGAAAGAAGAATGAATATCTGGCCCGCGTCAAATTGCTGCCGGAGGCTATCTCTCTTATAGAAAAATATCGTTCGGATGACAGGAAAGAGCTTTTCCCTATGATACACCACCCCAATATAAGACGCCACATGAAAGGTTTGCGGGATCTGGCTGGTATAAGCTGTGATTTGGTCTATCATATGGGAAGGCATACCTTCGGAAGTCTGATAACCCTTGAGGCTGGTGTTCCTATTGAAACAATCAGCAAAATGCTTGGTCATACCAATCTGACAACTACCCAGCTTTATGCAAGGGTAACTCCTAAAAAACTTTTCGAGGATATGGACAAATTCATCGAGGCAACGAGTGATATGAAACTGGTATTATAAACCAAAAATGAAAGAATCATGAGAAGTACATATAAGCAACTGTATTATATAAACCGAAGTAAAGTCAAATCAGACGGGACCACATCAATTATGTGCCGTATTACAATAGACGGAAAGGCTGTTGTATTATCGACCGGGTTGTATTGCCAGCCGGAAGAGTGGAACAGCAAGAAAGGGGAAGTCAAGAACAACAGACTGAACGGGATGCTTTGCGAGTATAAAAAACGAATAGATGAAACTTATGCTGAACTGTTGAAAGTAAATGGTGTCATCAGTGCAGAACTGCTGAAAACAGCCATGACCGGAGCAGTCGACATCCCGAAATACATATTACAGGCAGGAGAGGTGGAACGGGAAAATCTGAAAATCCGTTCCATTCAGATAGATTCAACCTCCAGTTACAGGCAATCAAAAATGTATCATTACTATCTGGGGGAATACATCCGTTCTCTTGGAAAGGAGGACATGCTTTTTACAGATATTACCGAAGAGTTTGGCACCAATTTCATTTTGTATCTGAAAACAAATTACCCTCATAAGCCATCATACCGTAACCATTGTCTTTGCTGGCTGAAACGTCTGGTTTATCTTGCCGTGGATAACGGAATTTTGAGATATAATCCTTTGGATGATATAAAATATGAAAAGAAGGCACCTACAAAGCTCATGTATATAAGCAAGAATCAACTTCAGGAGATAATGAGCCATCCAAAACCGGATCCACTACAGGAACTTGCAAGAAGAACCTTTATATTTTCATGTTTTTGCGGTTTGGCTTACGTTGATGTACGCAATCTCTATCCGCATCATATAGGTACAACTGCAGAAGGACGAAAATATATCAGAACATACCGCAAGAAAACAAGCGTTGAGTCATTTATACCATTGCATCCGGTAGCTGAGCAGATAATTTCCTTGTATAATACGACAGATGACAGTAAGCCCATCTTCCCGTTACCCATACGGAGTATGATTTGGTTTGAGATACATGAATTGGGATTTTCGCTTCAGTTCAAGCATAACTTGTCATACCATCAAAGCCGTCATACTTTCGGTACCATGATGGTTTCTGCCGGAGTTCCTATGGAAAGTATATCAAAGATGATGGGACATACAAATATCAGAACCACACAAGGATACGCAAAAGTTACAGATGATAAGATTTCGGAGGATATGGATAAACTAATGGAGAAAAGATATGTTTTTTAAAACAAAGATGTTTTTGTACTACAAAATATGAAGTTCTTTTCTTTAAATAAGTATCTTTGTACCATAATATAATAATTTGACTCATATGGAATTACTGAAATTAAAAGAAAGACTTGAAATAGCAACACAAGTAGGTGAAAGTCATTTTAGAGAATTTAAAAGTGCTTTTCAAGGTCCACCCTCTGCAAAAAGTCAAAGAGATATAAAAGACGTATGTCAAGACATTTCAAAAACATTGGTCGCATTTGCAAATGCGGATGGAGGTGAATTGTTTGTTGGTGTAGAAGATGATGGCACTATTACAGGTATTCAATACGATGATGAGTTGATTAATGTTTTGCTTAAAGCGCCAACTACTTATGTACTTAAAACAACCCCATTACCTACGACAAAAGCGCTAATAATTAATTATGAAGGGAAAAAAGTATTATATTTTTCCATTCCAAAAGGGCTGGAGTATGTTTATGTAACTTCCGATGGTAAATGTTTAAAAAGAAAAGATTTAGAATCTATTCCTATTTCTCCTGATTCTATCCATATTGAACGAGAAGAGATTATTTCACGCGAATATGATAGAGCCTTTATTGATAATGCCAAAATAACAGATTTGGATAATGATTTACTGCAAGAAGTTGCACATGGATTCTCTAAAACAATTTCTGTCGAAAAGTATCTCCAACATCTCGACTTAGCCGAATTTAATGGCGATGATCTTAAACTAAGAAGAGCGGCTTTATTATTATTTGCTAAAAATCCATTGAAATGGCATCCTAGATTACAAGTAAGGATATTAAAGGTTAAGGGGACAAAATTAGAGGCGGGTAAAAATTATAATGTTCTTAATGATGAAACTGTAAGTGGTAATATTCTAACAATTATTGAATCTGCATGGGATAAACTCCGTCCTTTTTTGACTGAAACAAAAATGTCTTCTGATGCCATGTTTAAAACTCAAATAATATATCCGGATTTGGCATGTAAAGAAGCCTTGATAAATGCAATAGCTCATAGGGATTATAGTATAGAGGGACGCGGAATTGAGGTATATGTTTATGACGATAGATTGGAAATAAAATCTCCAGGTATGTTGTTATCTACGATAAAAATTGATGATTTGGAAAAATGTATTGGGATTCATCAATCAAGGAATTCATATATTGCCAAAGTCCTGAAAGAAGTTGGTTATATGCGGGAATTAGGAGAAGGATTTAGACGAATTTATGAACTTATGGAAAGTCACGAATTATCAAAACCAACTTTATTTAATGAAAATAAATCTTTTACTATCTCTTTTAGTCAAAAACTAGTTTATACCGAAGACGAAAAAATTTGGTTAGATAATTTTAAATCATTAGATTTAAGCAGAGAAGAGCGCGCTATAATCAGACTTGGGGCTAAAGGGGAACTATTGTCTCCAAAACAGATATGGGATACTGTTGGTATCGTTGATACAGATGTATATAGAAGTTACATTGAAAAACTCAGAAAAAAAGGTGTGTTAGTAAGCGAAATAAGTAAAACTCGAGCTGTATTGTTGGCGAAAAAGACTCATAAGGACAAGAAATCTATACCAAGATTTAGAATTATTATTCCTAAAAATGAGTCTGAAAAAATGAATATTCAAGCTGAACCTTTAGATTCGTCTGATTATGCAAAGATTTTTGTAGAAAATGTTCATTATGATTGTCAGGAGGAGGATATATTTAATGAATTTTCGAAATTTGGAGAAATTGATTCTGTTATTATTCCTAGGGACAGAACTTCCAAAAAGGGAAAAGGTTTTGCATATGTTGAATTCTCAAATAATGATAGCGTACAGCTAGCGTTAGAATATCAACCCCCAATCTTTATTAAAAATAGAAAAATAAGAATAAAGAAGTACAAGCGCAACATTAAGTCTGAGGCAAAATCATGAAATTTAAGTATAGAATGATTGAATTATGATTAAATATTACAGTCGCCCATTTCCTCGCCGTCCATAGAAGTTAGTACAGACTCTATTGAAAGCGAAAAGGTCTGGCGGCTGTGCCGTTTCGGGCAGAATCTTCCTCTTTCAGAGCGTATTCAGCCCGAAAACCTTTTCCCTTTCACGTCTGTACAATGGACGCCGACGGCAGCGGAAACAAGCGACTGACGGAAAAGTCAGAAAAAAAAGACAAAACAGCATATAGATTGGTTCAAATAGGGCCTAATTCTATATGCTGTTATTTTATCATTTGGAAAGGCTATTTTTTAGAAACACAAATAAAATGGGCAGGCGGTCAACTGCGCTCCCTCCAGAAAAATCAAAATCCTTGCGTGTTCTTTGTAGAGCGTTTTGCGTGTCAGTTTCTTTTGTATTTGTACGCCTCCTTATACCCTTTCATCAGTGTCTTTTCTATGTCGGAAGCCCGGTAGAGAATCTTGCCGCCTACCTGTGTGTAAGGCAGAATGCCGTTGTTGCGGTAGTCCTGTAGGGTTCTCCGGCTTACTTTCAGCAGGTATGCCACTTCCTTGTCCGTCAGCAGTTCATCGCCATAGGCAGACGGTTGCCGTTTTTCCAACAACTTTTCGAGCAAGGCCAGCAGCCTGTCGAAATTCGAGTGGAACGTCTTTACCCACTCGTGGTCCTTTTCTCTGATTTCATTACTCATATGCTCTTGATATTGGGTTATACATTATTCTTGAAACTCGTTCAAATGCTCTTGCCTTTCCAGCGGGCTTCCTTACGTTTCTCCTCCACATTTCCGACCACACGCTCTACATCGTCAGGACGGTAATAAGTCCGGTTTCCGATTTTTGTAAAGGCCAGCGTTCCGTTATCCCTCAAGGTCTGCAAGGTTCTCGGACTTATACGCAACCTGCGGCAGACATCGTGGTTGTCCATCCATTCACATATTTCTTTCCCGCCGTGTTCACGGCACAGACTTTCCACCCGCTGCACGAAGCAATCCAGCTTGGCGGCAATCTCCTCGAAAGTCCTTTTTTCAAAGCTGATGATTTCCATTGTCTTCATTATTTTCTGTTAAACATATATTCAAAATTCCGGAACAGAACAGGTCTTTTACAGCCGATATGCCATCATGTATCATCGTCCTATTCTCGGCAGGAAACGCGACCGTTTTTTCTGTTCCCACTGCAAATAAAAGCAGTAGAAATCACACTGCAATGGATTTTCAGACCGGTGACGATGCGTTGCCAGGAATGACATCATGTTACATATCAACTGCATACAATAAGCCTTCTTTATAAACGGAATCCGCTTGAATAATCCGGTATGGAGAGATCACTCTGGCAAATTACGGTAGGCAGCACTGACTGTCCAATCGGTATTGTGCATAGGGTAACATAATTGCCACGGTATCTCCATTTGCTTGATTCTGTTTACTATACACACTTCCTTTGCTCACAACAATGAGTCGAGGTGCGCACCGAGACCAGTGAGTAAACCGATTAAATCAAAAATGTATGGCAACAAAAAAGAACTTGACCAAAGAAGAGTGGGAGGCTATGACAGGTACGGATATGTCATTCATACTCCCGTCAGATGGCGGCATTGAAACTGCCATGGAATCATCCTTGAATGATACCGGAAAAGAGAAATCAGAAGGAACGGTAGAACAGACCGACACCACATCCGAGTTCCAACAACCATCAACCGGAAAAGAGGAAGCAGTTCTCTCGTCTCAACGTCGTATAAGCAGCAGGCAGAGGAAACTTTCTCTGGACGAATACCGGAAAGCCTTTCTTCAGGTCCCGAGAATCGAAGACCGCAAGCCCGTGTTCGTAAGCGGTGAGGTACGTGACAGGCTGGACGAGTTTGTCCGCAGATTGGGAGGACGTAAAATGAGCGTTTCCGGACTGCTTGAGAACATCGCCCGGCAGCATCTTGAAATCTATTCGGAAGACTTCGAGCAGTGGCGAAAGCTGTGACATTTTCCGGAATGACAGACTTGCTTACTGACTACAGTCATTACAGTATTCAGACAGTCAGTAGCCGACCTGAGGGGGTAACGGACAAAACTTCAGTTTTGGGAGTTAGCGAGGTTATCTTTCGGGATGCCAAAAATGTCGGACGAGCCGTCATTGCACCCGAAAAACCTCGCTCCACCCTCAAGGTGGAGACAATCCGCTCCCGATGGTCGCAGATTGTGAAAAGCCAAATTGAAAATCAATAACCAAGTAAAAAATCGCAATGATGAATAATAAGAAAATAACGAAACCCAAGCCCAGAGGCAGACCGCAGGTAAACACTCTGAAGCGACTTACAAAATCGGTAACGGTGAAGTTCTCGAAGCCCGACTATGAGAAACTACGCCACCGCAGTAAGAATGCCAATCGCACACTTGCCGAGTACATACGAGATTCCGCTTTCGAATCACGAATAGTAGCCAAACATTCGGCTGAGGATGCCGCCGTAATCCGTAATCTTACTGGAATGGCAAACAACCTTAATCAGCTAACCAAGCTGTCGCATCAGACGGGATTCTATCGCACAAAGAATATCGTGATGGAACTGCTTGTCAAGTTGAAGGAGGTATTAAGCGACTACAAAGCCGAAGAAAGGAGGTGCAGATGATAGGCAAAATCAAGAAGGGAAAATCCTTTGGTGGATGCATACGCTATGTGATGGGTAAAGACAACGCCGAAATTATTGCATCGGACGGTGTGTTGCTCGGAACAAACAAGGAGATGATTGATAGTTTTAACTGTCAATGCCTCTTAAATCCGAAAATTAAGCAACCGTTAGGGCATATTGCACTGAGTTTTAAGCCCGAAGATGCACCACGATTAACCAATGAGTTTATGGCTAAAATCGCATTGGAGTATATGGAATTGATGGGCATTAAGAACACCCAATTCATCTTGGTAAGGCATCATAATACCGACAATCCGCATTGTCATTTGGTCTATAATCGCATCAACTACGATGGCAAAGTAATCTCCTCACAGAACGATTTTAAGCGTAATGAGATTGCAACGAAGAAACTAAAAGACAAATACAGATTGACCTACGCAGAGGATAAGAGCAAGACCAATGTAGAGAAACTCCACGATCCTGAACGGGTGAAGTACGAGATTCACAATGCAGTCAAGGCTGCATTGAAACGAAGCCAAACTTGGTGGGACTTAGGCAACCAACTGCAAAAGCAAGGCATAGGTATGACCTTCAAGATTAACCGAAGAACAGGTAAGAATGAGGGCTTGAGTTTCACCAAAGACGGCTACACTTTCAAGGCTTCCGATGTGAGCAGACAGTTCAGCTATTCAAAACTTGATAAACAATTAAGTTGGGATATGCCGAAAATACAAGCCGAAATTGAGCCTAAACAGCAACCGATAAGGCAAGAAGCAGAGCAAAATTACAGCGCTACGGATAGCCTTATTGAGAGCAATGGGTTGGGCTTGCTGAATGTTCCAGATGCTCCACCTGAGGATGAGCAACCACCTTCTTGGCAGAGACAAAAGAAGAAGGAGCGAAAAAAGAATCGAGGAATAAGATTCTAAGCAAACAAATTTTTCACACTTAAAACAAATTGATATGAGTAATAAAAACTTTAATTACAACGACAATGAGTCGTTTGTGGAAGGCATCTACGGATGCTTGGAGAGAATAGAAGCCGGTATTAACGAATTGCAAAAGGTTCAACCTAATAAGGGTAATTCGGTTGCTAATGATGAAGACCGAATAGCGTTGGTACACGAAGTTAAGGAACTCGTCAGCAATGCCACAGGGCTTAACTGCCGACACACCGACCGCAAACTTGAAGAGCAGACAAAGGTTCTCAATTCAAATTTTAGTGCCATAAGTGAAAGTGTTAGGGATATAAAATCTATTGTCAATAAATCCCAATCTTCGAGCGAGATTCTAAACTCATTGGCGGAGATTCAAACCAATCAAGAGCAAAAATCCAATGAGGTTAAATCGTTAGTCCAGAAATTGAAAACAACCATTGAGGAGGGCGTTCATAATTTCAAGCACCATAGAATCGGCTTTGAAACACCGTTTGTCTTTTGGACTATTGTGGTAGAAACGGCTATGATTTTAGGGTTATTTACTTGGATAATAATATCGGAGAAGCCTAATCAGCGAGAAGAGGATAACGACCTCAAATACCGCTACATCAAAATGAAAGGCGACGCTTCGGCTGAGCAGATAGCCACATTGGAGGAGATCTTCGAGCTTAACCGCAACAATGACGCAATTAACTTGATGCGTGAGGATGTGGAGACCTACGAAGAGGCTGTCCGCAAACAAGTCGCCCTTGCAGAGCAAGCACGTTTGAAAGAGCAGGCAGCAAAGGAACAAGAAAGCAAAGCCAAGTCCATCAAGGACAAGCAATAGCCAAATGATACCCCAAACAAGAAATCAAAACCGTGAGCCTATGGCAAGTATCAAGGTGAAGTTTCGTTCCTCGATAGCAGTTTTTCTTATAGAATTAGAATAATTCAAATCTAATTATGCTTCCCAATCGTAATAATTTGCCTGTAAAGGGCTTATTATTACGATTTTTTAGTACTTTTGTAGGAGAATTGAGGTAACTCGGTTCAAGACATATAAAAAAAGAAGAAGCGTTATGCTCATCAAGTATTTGGAAACGTAGGAAATTTTCAAATTGCATACTCAGATGGCATAGTGGTTCTCACGCTATAGCGTGGGCTACTATTACTACATCTGTATGCAAGGTTTCCTACGACCTCCAAATTAGACGTGGCATTGTGGTTCACGCTTTTTTAAGATATGCAAGAGAAGCGAAATAAGACATAAGAATATAACGATCAAGTAGAAAGGTTTTGCATTATGGGGCATAAACTACACAACCGTATCGAAATTTGGAAGAAACTATTGCTCGACTTTGGAAAGAGAAATAGGTTAATAAACTTTCTTGAGGGTAAGCGTAGCAATGTAAGGATTATGACACCTTCATTTGATAGGTTGTGGGAACTTGTTGTTGCCAATGAAAAAGAGATTGTTTTCCCTTATGCAAAAAAGGTGCAGGTAGATGATGAGGGTGAAGAAGTTTATGAAACCGTCATTAAAGGTGATATTGAAACCAATAAGCCTATCGGAGACCTTCAAAAGACATTAAAAGCACTTCGATATAAAGCTAATACCTCAATAGAAGAACAAGGTATAAATACCCTGTATCTAACTTTCGGTATGCTTAAATGGAAAGAGCGAGACGATTCATCACAAGTATTCTCCTCGCCTGTAATCTTAGTGCCTGTAAGACTTCTTATTGAATCCATAACTTCTCCGTATCGTTTAGTGCTGCATGATGATGAAATCGTTATAAATCCGACATTATCCCATAAGTTGGATAATGATTTTGGAATTATTATGCCAGAATTCGACTCTACTCACGATTCTCCAGCTGAGTATATAGAGAAACTGCTACACAAAGTCGAGAATAAAGGTTGGGAAGTTGAGAGAAGTACGCATTTAACTAATTTGTCATTTCTCAAAATCAATATGTATAAAGATTTGGAGAGGAATGAAGAAAAGATAAATGCTAATCCCGTAATTGCCGCACTTGTAGGAGAACAAGATCCTATTCAAGTATCGGAAGAACTCAACAACTTTGATCACGATAGGCAGACTCGCCCTATTGATACTTTCCAAGTAATAGATGCAGATTCAAGTCAGCAGGATGCTGTCTTGCTTTCAAAGAAGGGGGCAAGTTTTGTATTACAAGGCCCTCCTGGAACAGGTAAAAGTCAGACCATTACAAATATCATTGCCGAAGCTATTGCGGATGGTAAAAAGGTCTTGTTTGTTTCTGAGAAGATGGCAGCCTTACAAGTTGTTTATAATCGTTTAGCAAGTGTAGGATTAGCGGATTTTTGCTTTACGCTTCACAGCCATAAGGCGAAGAAAAAGGAGATATTGCGAGACCTCGCTAACTCTATCAATATAGACCGTACTCGTGTAAGAGACGAGGCTTTGGCACAACTTGACTTGTTAGAGCGAAAAAGGAATCTACTCAACGAGTATCAAGAAGAGTTACATACACTTACCTCAGGTCTTAATATATCCATCTATTCTGTCAATGGTAAATTGGCAAAATTGGAGAATGTTCCAGACGTTATATTCTCAATAGAGGCAACGGATAAAGTAACGGAGTCTGAATTAAATGAGAAAATATATCTTCTTCAAGAATTTGCTAAGACAGTAGGCAAAAGAAGTGAAGATTATGCAAATAATGTTTGGCGGAACTCATCAGTAAGAATGCTTACTAATGAATTACGACATGACATAGATTCAAATGTATCTCAGTTATTGACACTTCTTAAGGAAGAAGCTGATATATTTGAAGAAACCTGTAGCACATTAGGCATTAAAATTAGACCTTCCCAAAAGGGTCTTAATACTCTGGTTGAACTACTTGCATTAGTGTCAAAATCTCCACTAATTCCTATAAGATGGATATATGACGATAATATTTCATCACTAAGAAATGAAGCATATAAATACCAGCAAGACACAAGCACTATTCTTAATAGTAAGTCCAAATTGTTAGCTATCTACAATGAAGGTATTTTAGAATTGGATGGCAAAAATATATGTTCTACAATAGAGCAATGCGTGGCAACTTTTTGTAACCTTTTGAATACAGAAAGTAGAAATGATATTGCAATCAAAATCAAGGATAGATTAGAGACCATAAAGGTTGCTTTAGAAAATTTATCTGACATATTTGAGCAAGGGAGAGTTTTGTCTGAGGAACTTGGATGCGACGCTCCATCATCATACGATAATTTACGAGAGTTATACGATATTGTATCGTTACTGCAAACAAATATTCAACCGTCCGAGCGTTGGTTTGATGATAAGAAGTTTGCGAGTATTACCGGTAACTTTGAAAAGGACCGGACTTTACACGAATCAGCAGCAAATATAAGGGCTGATATTGAAACGCTATATCATCGTGAAATAATTGAGCAAGACTGCAAAACCATCTTACAGAGGTTTAATGCCGAATATTTGCCTTTTGCAAAACATTTTTCCAAAGATGCGATTGATTTCAGTGATACAACTGCAATATCAAAACTAAAGGAGCTATCTTCAAAATTACACACATTAGAGGAGAAGATATCAAATACGCTGTCAGTAGTTGAGAATATATGTCCTCTTTTAGGAATCGATGTGCCATCTTCCTTTGTGGCAATGGATGAGGTGCTTTGTCTTGCTGAGATAATATCAAAAGGAATAACTCCGACTGAGAAATGGTTTATTCCTGCTTCATACAATACCATAAAGAATTCTTTTGACTCCATTGCTAAAGAGCACAATGACATCAAAACATTAAGAGATTCTTTGACAAACATCTTTGATGATGAAATCTTTACAGTGGATTTATATCCAATGTTGCAAAGATTTAGAGGTGATTACAGCTCCGCTTTTAAGCGAATTTTCTCATCTGCATATAAGAGAGATCTTGCAGAATTAAAACGCTATATGCGTAGCGGAGATAAATTATCGTATGATAATTCTTTGCAATATTTAACTCGCATCAAAGAATATGTGGATAAGGTAGGTAAACTTAATACAGAAGATTGTCGAGCGAATTTTGGTGAGTATTATGCAGGTTTGGACACAAACTGGGATAATATAACTGACGCTTTTGTTGTTTTTGATGCGACAACTAAGTATAAGGACTTTATTACAAACAAACTTAAAAGTTCTTGGATACATAGAAGTATTGATATTAGTGCTTTAGTTGAAAAAATCAACTCGTATAAGAGCCTGAATCTATCAGACGACTTGATGAATATCAATATCTATTTAACAAGCAAGTTCGGAAATAGAGCAACCATCTCTGTAGTTGTACAAGAAGTTGTGTCTTTGTATAACAGTATTACATCTTTCTGTGAGAAGTTAACAAATGACATTACTGCAATAAATGCTTATGCAAAGTCTGAAAGCGAAGCCTCCATTATTGAGTACAATAATTTGCTTGTCAAGATTTGCGAACTTCAAAAGATTCTCAAAGATATAGCATTAGATGAAGATACATATAAAAAGTATTCATCAAGATATGGAATATATTATAAGGGTATAGACACAGATTGGAATATATGCAATGATGCGATTTCAACATATCAAGAGCTTAGAGGTAAATTCGACAAGATACCAACTTTGTTGAGAAATAGGTTACTTGATGGGACTATTCCTTCTGCGACTATCAATAAGTATATTTCCTCGTTTGAAAATTGCGAATATAATCAAATATACTCCACTATAAATAGTGAGTTCTCTTTTGAAGTGAATTGTAGTACAAGCTACGAGTATATGACACAAATTTACAAAAAGTTGCGAACTGTCTTTTCTCAATTCGATGAATTGTATAGTTGCGTATGCTGTATGCGTAAACAATCTGGAGATTATGACACAATCATTGAGGATCTAAAGATATTGATTGAGATTCAAAATCGAGAGAAAGAGTTGCAGTCTATAAAAAGTGCAATTGTCTCAAAGTATGGCAACTATTATAATGAATTAGACACTAATTGGGACAACCTATATTCAGCCTTGCAATTTGCTGATGAATTTAAGGATTTCATAACTACATATTCTTTGCCACAATCGTTTGTTGAGGCGATTTGTACAGATAAAAAGATTGTTAACTATTGCTATGAGAGGTATGAAGAATTACAGGGACTTATTCATATACTAGATACTCCATATGATTGGTTTAAGTCTTTATTCGAGCAGCCTAACACTTTCGATGATTATATCTTCGGAGATTTAATGGAACGACTCACTAATTGTCGAAACAAGAAACATCTTTTGGAAGAGTGGGTTGATTATTGTTCAAATAGAGAGAAATGTCAAACGGCTGGTTTAGGAGCGTATATTGCTCAGATTGACAACACATCCATTAAGGATGAGTATATAGTTGATGCATACCTTAAACGTTTCTATCACTTGTGGTTAGATGCTGTATTGCCAAACTTCCCCGCTGTACAGAATTTCAGAGGTAGAATACAGAATCAAACCATCAATGAATTTTGTGAACTCGACAAAGGTCAATTCAAAATTGCACAAGCAAGAGTAAGAGAGCGTGCATTGAGTAGAATCCCTGATTTTAACTCAATAAATGGGGCAAGGGATGAAATTGCCATATTAAAACGAGAACTTAACAAGCAAAGACGATTGATGCCTTTGCGTAAACTCTTTATGGCAATACCTAATCTGGTGACATCATTACGTCCTTGCTTTATGATGTCGCCTTTGTCGGTGAGTGTATTCCTTGAAGCACAGAGTTATGACTTTGACTTGGTAATATTTGACGAGGCTTCACAGGTCCACACTGAAGATGCTATTGGTGCAATCATGCGAGGCAAGCAGGTAATTATTGTAGGGGACACCAAGCAGTTGCCACCAACCAGCTTCTTCTCAACATCGCTTAATGATGAAGATTTTGATGTAGATTCTGACGATGCTATTGAAGATAATGACGCTGGAGCATACGAGTCTATTTTGGATGAAGCTGTATCAGTTTTGCCAGAGCGTAGTTTGAGATGGCACTACCGAAGTCGTCACGAACATCTTATAGCGTTCTCTAATATCAAGATATACAATAGCCAACTTATCACTTTCCCATCCTCAACCGAAAGTGCACCAGATTGCGGTGTTGAGTATGTTTATGTAAAGGATGGTGTATATGACAGAGGTGGTAAGAAGAATAATATTATCGAGGCAAGAAAGGTTGCAGATTTGGTATTTGAGCATTTCAAGAAGCATCCTAATCGCTCTCTTGGTGTCGTAACATTTAGCGAAGCTCAACAAAATGCTGTTGATGCAGCTATCCGCCAAAAGAGATTACAGAATCCTCGCTTTGACAAGTTCTTTACCGAGGACAAAGAAGAGCCATTCTTCATTAAGAATCTTGAGAATGTACAGGGCGATGAGCGAGATACAATCATCTTTAGTATTGGTTATGCAAAGGATAGCAAGGGCATAATGTATATGAACTTCGGACCATTAAGTCGTGAGGGCGGTTATCGCCGACTTAATGTAGCTATTACACGAGCCAAACATAATGTGAAATTAGTTGGCTCCATTGTGCCGACCGACATCGATTTGGAAAAGGTATCTTCGGAAGGTGTAAAGATGTTGCGTTCATATATTGAGTTTGCTCAACAGGGAATCGTAGCGTTAGAAAAAGAACTTACCTTTAACTACGATTTGGACTTTGACTCACCATTTGAAGAGGCTGTATATGATTTCTTACAATCTAAGGGTTACAATGTAGTGACTCAGGTGGGTTGTTCAGGATTTCGCATTGATATGGCAGTTAAGCACCCAACACAAAGTGGTAAATTTGCTATCGGCATAGAGTGCGATGGTGCAGCATATCATAGCTCTCGAACTGCTCGTGAACGAGATCGTCTGCGACATGCTGTGCTTGAAGATATGGGTTGGACTATTTATCGTATTTGGTCAACTGATTGGATAAAAGATCAGAAAACAGAAGAGGAGAAACTCATCAATGCAGTTGAAAAAGCTCTTGGTCGTGCAGCTATTGAATCTGAGGATAACGATGTTTTCGATAGTAGCGACAGTAATGCTGATGCAGTAATACCAATTATCGAGATAGAGGAGAAGATTGAACCATCTGAGATTGCTGATAGAGGTTATGGTTTTGATTTGTATAAGCGTGCATATCCCCTAAACATTATTGATGAAAACGGAAATATAAGAGAGGGATATGATATAGCGTGGGACATCATATCATTGGAACAACCGATTCATTTTGAAGAGTTGTGTAGGCGTATCGCTCCTGCATATGGTCGTCAGAAAGCTACATCCGTTGTTCGTGATGAAGTAAAATGCATCTTCCGAAATCACCTAAAAGGAATGATAATAGAGGATAAGAATGAGTTCGTAAGGATAAAAGATTTTGCAGATGTAAAGGTGCGTGTTCCTAATCCAGATGATGATTATTTGCGTCCTATCAATTACATTTGTAATGAAGAGTTGGCTTTGGCAATGAAGACAATTGCTCAACACAGTTTTGGTATTACACCTGACGATCTATTTATCGTTACTGCTCGTGAGCTTGGCTTTAAGCGTACAGGAGAGAATATCATCTACTCACTTCGCAAAGTGTACCAGCAGATGCTAAAGAATGGAGAAGTTACAGAGGTAGATGGTAAGGTGCAGGTCATATAGTGAGCTATATAACTGACTTCTACCCGCTTATAATCTATTCGACTAAATGCAAGAAAAGAGCCTGTCCTCAAATTGTTGGACAGGCTCGCATATATTATATTAAGAATATTCTAAGCCGGGATTCGAACCCGGGACTATCCCTTTAGTTAGAAGGGCGTTCTATCCACTGAACTACTTAGCCGATGCAAATATACGAAATTTTCTGTAGAGAATCAAAGATTAGAAAAATTATAATTAACTTTGTGTGAGTTTAAGTAAAAGAACTATTACATATGAAGAAACTATTATTGTTTTTTACAAATCCGATTGTTGGTGGTGCGTTGTCTCTAATAGGATTATTGGAGATACTATTTAGCATCCCATCATCATATTTTACATATCAAATCTCGTTGTGGATAATTGTATTAGTTGTAGGAGTGCTTATATTGCTACACTATTTTTGGAAACAGATAAAGATCCTATATTACATTAAAACATATACATCGGATTCATTCGGCGGTTCTCATATGTACAAATGGCGTTGGATTAAGACCTCGTTTTATACAAATGTTTATGGGTACTTCCCTGACCGTATTGATGTTATGGAGACTACAAAACTAAATCCCAATATTCCTGTAATTGATTGTGGTCACCACTATATACAAAATAAGGATTTGTTACAGGAATATATTATGCTAAGTTTGTACGATAAAGTAGAAAATACTAAACAGACAAACTTGTTTATGCAACAATTACATAGTTTAGAGGCTCATTACTCAAAACAAAGAAAATAATCATCTATATACTTTAAGATTATAACATAGATATTTATGAGATTTCCCAAGCGAAATATAGATATATCTGAATATCAGAGTGAAATTAAAGCCTTATTAGGTGACAATGATTGTGCAATATTCATAGATACAAATATTATTTCTCAATTGTATCGTCTAAATGATGCGGCAAGACAAGATTTCTATAATTGGGTTAAAAGATGTGGAGATAGATTTCATATTCCCGTGTGGGTAATTCACGAATATTCTAATAAAATCTATCATAATAAAACAACCGATTATTTATCAGAATTATCTAAGATTAAACAATACTCAAATGATTTTAGTAATATTTCCGATTTTGTAAAAGGATATGTAGGCGAGTCTCTTTTGGTGGGATCTATTTATCAAGGTAAGGTACAGGACCTTAAAGATGAAATAGATGCTATTGAGGATTCTTTGAAAAAAATAAGTACAGCAATAAGTAAAAATATTGCCAAGCATCAAAGTACAGTTCATGAAGAGATTGTTAAGCAACTTGAGGGGAGAATCCTAGACACTGATATATTTTCAATAGTAGGTAGTGCTGATAACATTTTTTGTCAGCGCTCTAGTAATCGCATACCACCAGGTTATAAAGATAATACAAAAGAGGAGAATCGAGTAGGAGATTTTATTATTTGGATGGAAATACTGCATTATTGCAAAAAAAACAATGTTAAGAAAGCTATTTTGATTACTCGGGATATGAAAACAGATATTACATATTTCCCAGATAATCAAACTGTAGAAGGATACCGTCCAGCAGGAAATACAGAAACAATCAGAGTCGCAAAAAACAGCCTTGTGTATGAGTTCTATACTTATACAAAAAGTGACCAGTTCAAAATCATTGATTTCAAAACCTTTGTTAAGATTTTTGCGTCGCAATACAAGGACTTGGCATTATCTTTCCAATTAGCAATAGCTGAAGAAGAGAAAGAAAGTGCAGTAACAAAAAACGATGCTTCGTCAAACGATGATGTTAAAATAGACCAAAAACATATTGGATTACCCAAAGATGAAGGTGTCGCAAATGAAGTTGTTCCCAAACAAGATACTCCGTATTCTGGGACAGCAATCTCTGATGGACAGTATGATAACGAGGCAAATACTGGTTGTATGGATGAAATTATAACACAACTTAAAACATATAATTGGTATGTACAGAACCCTGCTATTGACAAAATCATAAAAACCCAGAAATTGAGTGTCCAAGATACTATTGAAAATAGAAGTTCTGTATTTGTACTAGGAAGAAACATTGTTCAAGCAGCGGAGGGATCTTCAGGCAATGCTATTATGTTTATGGAAAATATCAGCATCTATATAAAAGAATGGGCAGATGTGTTCAAACAGGCAATAATAGACGGAATGTTATTTGAGGTGTTCTTTAATTCTGAAGGTAAGATTAGACCAAATGAGTTTAAGGCACATTTTTTTGAAGATATAATGACTAATGTGCAGAAATTAGGCTTGGCAAGTCCATACAAATTTATCAATGATAAAATTTTAAAAATTGATACCAGATTTGTACCCTCAGTTGGTGATGACAAAGAATATACTTTTGTATTCTCAATAGATCGTGATGGTAAAACAACTAACCTACAATGCAATGGACGTGATATTAGTAGTACATTCAAACGCTCTTGGAGATTTCAATTCGCAGATAAAGAAGATATTAATGGAGCATTAGCATCATACTATGGAATTCTTAAGAAAAAAATAAAAGTAGACGGAATACCAGAAAATGTAGATGTCATAACTTATATAGAGGAGCCGATTGAACTTCCGTTTTAAATCATGAGGTTAATGCTAATTGATTGCTGATTTATATATGGCTTTTGAGAATATTTCGCTACCTTTGTACTCAGAAAAAGCGTTCTTTTGAATAATGCAGAATAAGACAGATAAGGGAACTTTGCTTGTTTCTAAATCGTTACCTGTCGCAAATTCCAATTCTGTAAATCACTCGTTTTCAGCAAGAAAGAAGAGCTGCTGTGCCTAAAGCAATGGAACGTAATGTGCTTCTGTATCTTAGCTTTCTTAAGCCAATTTTTCAGAGGATAATTTATCATGCTTCGACTGAGTCCTTTAAATACTTTGCCTGTTCTCACTTCTCCGCAAAGTTCAAAAGCTTCATGGCTGATGGGGAGCGTGGCCTCTGTTTTGGTCTTCTGGGTACGGATGCGAATGCAGTAGCCTTGATCGGGAGCGATGCCAAAGTCCGACCATTGCAGGTTCATTATGTCGCTGA
>OGJI01002150.1_pt1 | contig 18860 bp, 18 predicted proteins | sample 1572031 | NCBI WGS metagenome assembly OGJI01 (sample SAMEA2582119, study PRJEB24529) | metagenome | biome: Human gut stool | place: China | collected 2011
GCAAAATCAAAAATTGAAGCTGCTGGTGGTACAGTAGAGGTGATCTAATGTTTGAAACTCTTAAAAATGTTTTTAGAGTGAAAGAAATGAGACGCAAGCTGTTGTATCTGATATGGATGATTTTTATCATCCGTATCGGCTGCCAGATTCCGGTACCGGGAGTTGACAGTGATTTCTTCAAACAGTGGTTCAGCAGCAATGCCGGTGATGCATTCAATTTCTTTGATGCATTTACCGGTGGTTCATTTGAAAGAATGTCAATTTTCGCATTAAACATCACACCATATATTACATCTTCCATTATCATTCAGCTTCTTACCATTGCAATTCCGGCACTGGAAGAAATGCAGAGAGATGGTGAAGAGGGAAGAAAGAAGATGACTGCGATCACACGTTATGTGACCGTAGGTCTTGCTTTATTTGAGTCAATCGCAATGGCAATCGGATTCGGACGTCAGGGTATGATTCCGAATCTGGACTTCTTTAAAGGTGTTGTAGTTGTTGCCTGCCTTACAGCCGGTTCAGCTATGCTGATGTGGCTCGGTGAGCGTATTACGGAAAAAGGCGTTGGAAATGGTATTTCCATCGTACTTACCATTAATATCATTTCCAGAGTACCAAGCGACCTGACATTACTGTATGAGAACTTTATTAAAGGAAAAACGATTGCAAAGGGTACTCTTGCAGGACTGATCATTGCAGCCGTTATTCTTCTGGTAGTAGTTCTGGTACTTATCCTTAACGGAGCAGAGAGAAGAATTCCGGTTCAGTATTCCAAGAAAATGGTTGGAAGAAAGCTGATGGGCGGTCAGTCCACCAATATTCCGCTGAAGGTTAACACCGCCGGTGTTATCCCGGTAATCTTTGCATCCTCCATTATGTCTTTCCCGGCTGTCATTGCGCAGTTAACAGGAAAAGGTAATGGTACAGGAATCGGAAGTGAGATTATTCGTGGTCTTTCTTCCAATAACTGGTGTAATCCGAAACAGCTCCAGTATACATGGGGATTGGTTCTTTACATCGTACTTTGTGTTTTCTTTGCATATTTCTATACTTCCATTACATTCAATCCTCTGGAAGTAGCAGATAATATCAAAAAGCAGGGTGGATTTATTCCGGGTATTCGTCCTGGAAAACCTACGTCAGACTATTTGACTAATATCTTAAATTATATTATATTTATAGGTGCAGTAGGTCTTATCATTGTGTGCGTGATTCCGTTCATCTTTAATGGTGTATTCGGAGCGAATGTTTCATTCGGTGGTACATCTATCATCATTATTGTTGGTGTTATCCTCGAAACTGTGAAACAGATTGAGTCACAGCTTCTCGTACGTAATTACAAAGGCTTTCTGAACAATTAAAAATGAGAGGTTGTGGTGCATGGCATCACAGCCTTGATTTGCTAAAAAAGAAAACGGAGGGTATAACTTATGAAAATCATTATGTTGGGTGCACCGGGGGCAGGAAAAGGGACTCAGGCGAAGAAAATTGCTGCGAAATATCAGATTCCGCATATTTCTACCGGAGATATTTTCCGCGCAAACATTAAAAATGGAACAGAACTGGGTAAAAAAGCAAAAACTTATATGGATCAGGGACTTCTCGTACCTGATGAACTGACCTGTGATCTGGTTGTGGACAGAATACAACAGCCGGATGCAGCAAATGGTTATGTGCTGGATGGTTTTCCAAGAACAATTCCTCAGGCAGAGTGCTTAACAGAGGCTCTGAACAAACTGGGAAGTAAAGTTGATTATGCAATCGATGTGGATGTTCCGGATTCCAATATTGTAAACCGTATGTCCGGAAGACGTGCCTGCCTGAAATGTGGTGCTACTTATCATGTTGTACATGCAGCACCGAAGGTTGAGGGCGTTTGTGATACCTGTGGAGAGAAACTGGTGCTTCGTGATGATGACCAGCCTGAAACAGTTCAGAAACGTCTTAACGTATATCATGAGCAGACACAGCCGCTGATCGATTATTATACTAAAGAGGGAATTTTAAAATCAGTGGATGGTACAAAAGATCTTGAAGAAGTATTTGCAGATATTGTTGCCATCCTGGGAGAGTAATTGGGTGTTTTTAAACACCATCTGGAGGTAAAATGTCGGTTTCTATCAAGACAGAACATGAAATTGAACTTATGAGGGAGGCAGGTCATCTGCTTGAAAAAGTGCATGATGGTCTGATCCCTTACATTAAACCGGGAGTGAGCACAAAGGAGATTGACCGTATCGGAGAACAGATGATACGTGATCTGGGATGCATCCCGAATTTCCTGAACTACGGAGGGTTTCCGGCGTCATTCTGTATCAGTCTGAATGATGAGGTAGTTCATGGGATCCCGTCTGAAGAGAAGATCATTCAGGAGGGAGATCTTGTAAAGATTGATGCCGGTCTTATTTATAAGGGGTATCATTCTGATGCAGCGAGGACTTATGCTGTCGGTGAAGTTTCACCGCAGGCACGTAAGCTGATGGATGTGACCAGAGAGTGTTTCTTTGAGGGACTCAAGGCCGCACGTGCGGGAAATCATCTGAATGATATTTCCAAGGCAATCGGTGCTCATGCTGCCAAATATCATTATGGGATTGTCCGCGACCTGGTTGGACATGGAATCGGCACTCACCTTCATGAGGATCCGCAGATCCCGAATTTTCCGCAGAAGCGAAGAGGAGTTCGTCTGATGCCGGGTATGACACTTGCTGTAGAGCCTATGATCAATCTGGGACGTGCAGATGTGGCATGGCTGGATGATGAGTGGACTGTTGTAACTATGGATGGTTCTCTTTCTGCTCATTATGAGAATACGATTCTTATTACAGACGGAGATCCGGAGATTCTGACTCTTACGAAATAATTGGACGACATACAGGAGGTTTAAAATGTCAAAAGCAGATGTAATCGAAGTGGAAGGCACTGTTCTGGAAAAGCTGCCTAATGCGATGTTTAAAGTGGAACTGGAGAACAAACATGTGGTGCTTGCACATATCAGTGGTAAGTTACGTATGAATTTTATTCGTATTCTTCCTGGAGATAAAGTTACGATTGAACTGTCTCCGTATGATCTGTCTAAGGGCAGGATTATCTGGAGAGATAAGTAAGAAATATTGGACTGCAGTTGGTGCAGTGATGAGAAAGAGAGCTGGAGGGATCTGGTTCTCTTTTTTTGTGCTGTAAAGGGGACGCGTAGAAAAATAATTCATTTCATGTGCGGTTTCGGCATCTAAGATATTCTAAGCTTTCATAAATCTGCTAAAAGCATGAGGAAATCAGGTCAAACTCGTTTCGCTCAGACAGTGACCTGATTTTCTCATAACGCAGATTTCTGAGAGCTAAGAATATCTAAGATGCCTGCAAATGCACATGAAATGAATTATTTTTCTACGCTGTATGTTGGCGGTGGGAAGTATAAATGGATGATTGGGGGAGAAAATGAAAAAATGTGATTTTATTCAAAAAAGTGCTTGCATTTTATATTTTGCTGTGATAATATATAAGCCGAACGCGTGAGTATATTGTATTTGTGCGCTCAAAAAACTGCAGATTTTAATGAATTTACGGAAGGAGGATTTCCAGTGAAAGTAAGATCATCTGTAAAGCCGATCTGCGAAAAATGCAAGATCATTAAAAGAAAAGGATCTATCAGAGTAATCTGTGAGAATCCAAAACACAAACAGCGTCAGGGTTGATTGACGGTTTAAAGTTTGTGTAACGTGCGGCTGCAGTGTGAGACGCCCGGAAGGGTTGTTCAGACTGTTAAGATAGTTTTAGCATGTATTGCCTAATACCGAGAGGCAACGTTGGCCCGTTGGCCGCAGTAATTCGGAAAGGCTGCTTTTCGCCAATTGCAGCTGGGTGTTTTACCGAGGCACCCCAATTAGGAACTGAGAAATAAGGAAGTGATGTGTCCGATACATCCCATTTCACCTTACTTGAGTGAGAGAATTTGCGAGGGTAAGTGATGTACAGGCATTAAGGACTTTCAAAGTAGAAGATGGAGGAAACAGTACATGGCTCGTATAGCTGGTGTAGACTTACCAAGAGAAAAACGTATTGAAATCGGTCTTACCTACATTTATGGTATTGGTAGACCAAGCGCAGACAAGATCCTTGCAAAGGCAGAGGTTAATCCTGACACACGTGTCAGAGATCTGACTGATGACGAAGTAAAGAGACTCAGCGCAGTTATTGATGAAACAATGACAGTAGAAGGTGACCTTCGTAGAGAAATCGCCCTCAACATTAAGAGACTGCAGGAAATCGGATGCTACAGAGGTATCCGTCATCGTAAAGGACTTCCGGTTCGTGGTCAGAAGACTAAGACCAACGCCAGAACACGTAAAGGTCCTAAGAGAACAGTAGCTAATAAGAAGAAATAAATAAAGCTTTAAACATCTGATAAGCGTAGGCTGATCTTATGAGGAAGCTTGCATGGACACTTGATGAATGACGAGCGAAGCGAGGAAATGAATTTAGTGGACATGGTGTTTCTTGTAACATATATTTGATTGATAAATAGGAAAGTGTAGGTTAGTTTTAAAATGGCTAAAGTGACTAAAAAAGCGACTGCAAAACGTCGTGTCAAGAAAAACGTTGAACACGGACAGGCACATATTCAGTCTTCTTTCAACAATACAATTGTTACTCTGACTGACAATGAAGGAAACGCTCTTTCATGGGCAAGTGCTGGTGGTCTTGGATTTAGAGGTTCAAGAAAATCTACTCCTTATGCAGCACAGATGGCAGCTGAGACTGCAACAAAAGCTGCACTTATTCATGGTTTAAAAACTGTAGATGTTATGGTAAAAGGACCAGGTTCTGGACGTGAAGCTGCAATCCGTGCCCTTCAGGCTTGCGGACTGGAAGTAACAAGCATCCGCGACGTAACTCCGGTACCACACAACGGTTGCCGCCCACCAAAACGCAGAAGAGTCTAATTGATTTAGAATATTAGGAGGTATTTGAGAAATGGCAGTAAATAGAGTGCCTGTTCTGAAAAGATGCAGATCCCTTGGCCTGGATCCGATTTATTTAGGAATTGATAAAAAATCCACAAGACAGTTAAAACGTGCAAATCGTAAAATGTCTGAGTATGGTTTACAGTTAAGAGAAAAACAGAAAGCAAAATTCATCTACGGAGTTCTGGAAAAACCTTTCCACAACTACTACGACAAAGCTGACAGAATGCCTGGACAGACTGGTGCAAACCTTATGATCCTTCTTGAGAGCAGACTTGACAATGTAGTATTCCGTATGGGATTTGCAAGAACAAGAAAAGAAGCTCGTCAGATTGTTGACCACAAGCATGTACTTGTAAACGGAAAATGTGTAAACATTCCTTCCTACCTTGTAAAAGCCGGTGATCAGATCGAGATCAGAGAAAAATCCAAAGGTTCTGAAAGATACAAAGGTATCCTTGAAGTAACTGGCGGACGTCTTGTTCCGGAATGGATCGATGTAGATCAGGAGAACTTAAAAGGAACTGTAAAAGAACTTCCTAACAGAGAAGCAATTGATGTTCCTGTAAACGAGATGCTTATCGTCGAGTTGTACTCCAAATAATCCATAGGATTATATTATAGAAAATTACCTGGTAATATTTCTATTATTTATACGATTCAGTGGTTGATTATTATCTTCCGCTGAATTGTAGTATTTGAATGAATACCCCTCAAACTTTTATTAACCCAGAAGGAGGGAACCCTATAGTGTTTGATTTTAATAAACCTAAGATCGAGATTACCGAATTATCTGAAGATAAAAAATTTGGCAGATTCGTAGTTGAGCCTCTGGAAAGAGGATATGGAACTACACTTGGAAATTCTTTAAGAAGAATTATGCTGTCTTCCCTGCCGGGTGCAGCTGTAAGCCAGGTTAAAATTGATGGTGTGCTTCACGAATTCAGCTCCATTCCGGGCGTAAAAGAAGACGTGAGCGATATTATCATGAATCTGAAGAGCCTTGCTATTAAGAACCACAGCACAGACAATGAGCCGAAAACCGCATACATCGAATGTGAAGGAAAAGGTGTTGTAACTGCAGCTGATATCCAGGCTGATCAGGATATCGAGATCATGAATCCGGATCAGGTGATTGCTACTTTAAACGGTGGCAAGGACTGCAGACTTGCTATGGAGCTTACTATTACAAAAGGCCGCGGATATATCAGTGCTGATAAAGGTAAATCTGATGATATGCCGATCGGTGTACTTGCAGTTGATGCTATCTATACACCGGTAGACAGAGTCAACATGACTGTAGAGAATACACGTGTTGGTCAGGTAACCGATTATGATAAGCTGACACTGGATGTGTATACAAACGGTACACTTGATCCGGATGAGGCGGTAAGCCTTGCAGCAAAAGTATTAAGCGAGCACTTGAGCCTTTTCATTGACCTTTCCGAGAATGCAAAGACCGCTGAGGTTATGATCGAGAAAGAAGACAATGAGAAAGAAAAAGTCCTGGAAATGAGCATTGATGAACTTGAGTTATCTGTTCGTTCCTATAACTGCTTGAAGAGAGCCGGCATTAATACGGTTGAAGAATTATGTAACAAGACTTCTGATGATATGATGAAGGTTCGTAACCTTGGACGTAAATCATTAGAAGAAGTTCTTGCGAAACTGAAAGAGCTGGGCTTACAGCTTCAGCCAGCAGAAGAGTAAGAATTGATCAGGTTATTGGTTCTCTAAGGGAACAATAACCAGTTAGCAAAGAGATATTATACGGTGGGGATGCCTAAGCAGTCGGACAGTAAGACCGAACAAGCGTGCCCGGCTGTCCCACAGATGGAGGAAAATTAAATGGCAAAATATAGAAAATTAAGCAGAACTTCTGACCAGAGAAAAGCATTACTGAGAAGCCAGGTAACAAGCCTTTTATATCATGGAAAAATTGTTACTACAGAAGCTAAAGCAAAAGAAATCCGTAAAATCGCAGAAGGCCTTGTAGCTATGGCTGTTCGTGAAAAAGATAACTTCGAAACTGTTACTGTAACTGCTAAAGTTGCTCGTAAAGATGCTGAAGGCAAGAGAGTAAAAGAAGTTGTTGACGGAAAGAAGAAAACTGTATACGATGAAGTACAGAAAGAGATCAAGAAAGATGCTCCTTCCAGACTTCACGCTCGTCGTCAGATGATGAAAGTTTTCTACCCGGTTAAAGAAGTACCTGCAAAGGGTGCCGGAAGAAAGAAAAACACTAAAGACGTAGATATGGTTGCTAAGATGTTCGATGAGATCGCTCCAAAATACGCTGACCGTAACGGTGGTTACACAAGAATCGTTAAGATCGGACCGCGTAAAGGCGATGCTGCAATGGAAGTACTGATCGAATTAGTATAATCCAGCCAGATTTTCGATTTTATATTTGTCCAGACGATGATAAGACTGCATATGTATGGTGTTCATGCCGTATATATGCAGTTTTTTTGTTATGCTATAGGAAATCACTTCCTTGTAACATAACCGTTTATTACCCTTGATTATTTGAGCCAGATAGCGTAAAATCGTAGAGTATATAAAAACCATATTGATGAAGAAGTGTTAAATAAGACATTGGAATGTTACAAAATACGAGAGCAAAAGATAAGCGAGGAATACAAATGACCGGCAGGAGATTGAAAAATTGAGGCAGAATACGAAAAAGAAACGATCAGGATTTGGTTATTTCATCAGGATGTTTTTGTTGTTGGTGGAATTACTGGCTGTTACACTGTTTCTGTGGGGAAATGATGCTTATTCCATATCTGCCACCACACCTGAATTTAAGTGGAAAAATTATAAAACGATCGCACATGCACTGGGAGGGATTGGTGATAAAACCTATCTGAATTCAAAAGAGAGTTTTCTGGCAGGCTATCAGATGGGGTGCAGATTGTTTGAAGTTGATCTTGTGAAGACATCTGACAATGTATGGGTGTGCCGCCACAGTTGGCATCAGTCTCTTGGACAATGGGAGGGCAATGAAAAGAAGGTTCTGTCCTCAGAGGAGTTCTTATCCCGGCCCATTTATGGAAAATATACGCCTATAACATTTGAAGATCTGCTGGTTCTGCTGAGTGATTATCCGGACGCTTTTGTGATGCTGGATTCCAAACAGTATTCTCTCCGTAATTATCAGAAAACAGTGGAAGATTATGCAGACTATATTGAACTGGCAGAGGATGCCGGTGTCCCGGATGTGATGCGGCAGGTCATACCGGAAATTTATAACCAGGCAATGTTTGCCGGAACAGCACTGCTGTACGATTTTCCAGGATATATTTATTCTTTATGGCAGGAATACTCTATTAAAGAACTGACTGAAATTGCGGCATTTTGCAGAGAAAAGAATATTCAGGCAGCTACAGTCTACTATAAATACTGGTCAGAGGATGTGCAGAAGATTTTTGACAAAAAAGGAATCAGGTTATATATTTATACTGTGAATGACCTGAAGGAAGCACAATATTATATGCAAGAGGGTGCGGCAGGTGTATGCTCAGACTATTTGCAGGATACTATGTTTAACTGAGTTGTTCTGCCGGCATTATGAAATGATCATAGAGGATTATTATAGCTATAGCTGTTCCGGAATGAATAAGGGTAAAGATATCAGGAGCAAAAAGAATTTTAACAGGATATAGCAAGAATTCTCCCTCCTCTATAGGTGGTAGATGAATTGCAAATAAGAAAATGAACGGCAGTGGCGAGCGGAGAGAAATCGGTATCTCCCACTGACATGAGGCAAACCACAGTCAGTATGTTGTTGACACGTCAGACTCTGTGAAATTACCGACTGTGAGTTGAAACAAATAAGCGGCAATAACAAAGATTATATTTATAAAGGAAATTATCATACACAATGAAAATAAGAGTAATGATTGCTGTCTGTGCAGCAAAATTTGTAGGATACGTATGTAAGAAAATGGGAAGACAGGGTGTGACCTGGGCAGGAAAAGTGGCGATTAAGATCTGTCCGGACATTCTGGAACAGCTTTCCTCACAGGTACGAAAGGCTATTTTTGTAACCTGCGGTACAAATGGAAAGACAACTACCAACAATATGCTCTGTGCGGCACTGGAAGCGGAAGGACAGAAAGTAATCTGTAACCATACAGGTTCCAATATGCTCAATGGAGTTGTTGCCGCATTTGTGCTGGCTTCGAAATGGAATGGTAAAATTGATGCGGACTATGCATGCATTGAGGCCGATGAAGCATCCACCAGACATATTTTTCCGAGAATCAAACCGGACTATATGCTTCTGACAAATCTTTTCCGCGACCAGCTTGACAGATACGGAGAGATTGATATCACTATGAACATTCTGGAAGAAATGATGCGCAAGGTTCCGAAGATGCAGATTATTGTAAACGGTGATGATGCATTATCCGCATATCTTGCCATGGATTCCGGGAATCCATATGTAACTTATGGTATCAGTAAACCGGTGATCAAATCTGCGGCAAATGAAATCAGGGAAGGACGTTTCTGTAAGCGATGCGGTGAAAAACTGGAATATCGTTTCTATCATTACAGCCAGCTGGGAGATTATTATTGTCCAAAATGCGGATTTGCAAGACCGAAGCCGGATTTTGATGCGGAGGATGTAAAGGTAGGCGACCAGCTTAGCTTTTGTGTAGAAGGAAAACACATTGTAGCAAATTATAAGGGATTTTATAATGTGTATAATATACTGGCAGCTTATGCGGGAGTGAGGACTGCGGGATTTGCGGGAGAGCATTTCGGGGATATGCTCCGCAGATTTAATCCGGAAAACGGACGTATGGAGCAGTTTCGCATTAAGGGAACAGGAGTAACCTTAAATCTTGCCAAGAATCCGGCGGGATTTAATCAGAATATTTCCGCAGTGATGCAGGATCAGGCACCGAAGGACATCATTATTGCGATCAATGATAATGCTCAGGATGGAACAGATATTTCCTGGCTCTGGGATGTTGACTTTGATCTTCTCGGAAATGATTCAGTGAAATCTATTACTGTAAGCGGTATCCGCTGTCAGGATATGCGTCTGCGGCTGAAATATGTGGATATCCCGTCTGTCCTCGAGGGCGATGTTGAGAAAGCAATCCGCGACAGAGTAGAGGACGGAGTGGGGAATCTGTATGTGCTGGTAAACTATACAGCATTATTCAGTACCAGAAATATTCTGAAGAGACTGGAGGGCGAGAAATAATGAAAATTACAATAGGACATTTATATCCGGATCTTCTGAATCTTTACGGTGACAGAGGTAATATCCAGTGTCTGATGAAGAGATGCCAGTGGCGTGGGATTGAGGCTGAGACCATACCGTTTGAGCTGGATGATAAAATAGATTTCTCGAAGCTTGATATCGTACTTCTGGGTGGCGGTTCGGACAGAGAACAGATGATCGTATGTGAGAAGCTACAGAAAATCCAACCGGATTTTAAGGCTTATGTGGAAGATAACGGCGTTGTCATTGCAATCTGCGGTGGCTATCAGTTACTTGGGAAGTATTACAAAACAGATCAGGGAAACATGAAAGGACTGGACCTGGTAGACTTGTATACAGAGCAGGGCGAAGGCCGTCTGATCCAGAATATCGTTCTGCAGAGTGAGCTGTTTGATATGCCGATCGTTGGATTTGAGAATCATGGAGGAAGAACCTGCATTAATAATAACAAACCACTGGGAAAAGTACTTTACGGTGCAGGAAATGACGGTAAGTCAGGCTATGAAGGCGTAGTATATAAGAATGTGATAGGGACTTATCTGCATGGACCGTTACTTCCGAAGAATCCGCAGCTTGCAGACTGGCTCATTCAACATGCGCTGGAAAGAAAGTATGGAAAAGAAACAGAACTTACACCGTTAGATGACAGTCAGGAAAAAGAAGCAAATGACTATATATACCACAGATTTGTAAGAGGATAATTATGGCGAAATCATGTAATCAAAAAGGAAAAATACTGTATCTGCAGAAAATGCTGTCTGAGACAACCAGCCAAAAGCCTGTCACCATGCAGGAGATTCTGGCAAAACTGGAAGAACAGGGGATTCGAGCTGAGCGAAAGAGTATTTATGATGATATGGAAACCCTGCGTGATTTTGGAATGGATATACATTACAGAAGAGGACGGGAAGGAGGATATTATGAGGAAAAATCCGCTTCAGATAAAACAGAAGCGGATAATACGATAATACATCAGCCGGATGGCGAAACAGGAGAGAAATCTGAAAATGTGCAGGAACAGATTGGAAAAGAATCTGAAGCACCTGCAAAGATCAGTGCTCCGACACCCTTCCAAACAGGAGAGAATATAAAAGAGATCAGGCTTGTATGTCAGAATTCTACAAAGAAAAAAATCCAGCGTACCTTTGGCTCGGAGATTTTCTGCAAAATAAAGGGGGAGGATAATTTTATTGTAACTGTTGAGGTTGTGGTTGATAAGGCATTTTTTGGATGGTTGACTTCTATGGGAAGAAATGTACATATTCTGAAACCAAAGAAAGCAGCCGTTGCCTATCGGGATTATCTGAAGAACATTGCAAAAGATTATAAGGGAATTGATAAATAAATATGATATCAGAAAGGATCGTATTATGAAAAGAAGAGCAACAGCTATTCTGCTTGGAATAATGGTATCCTCCATGTTCCTGTCTGCCTGCGGGAAGAATGAGGCAAAAGAAGCAGCAAATGAAAGCGCCCAGGTAGAAGAAGAGGGCGTAGGCGAAGTAACTGAGGAAGGTGAAAAAGTAGAGGCAGAAAATAAAAATGCTTCTGATGCCGATGACAGCAGCAAGGCAGGAGACAGTGCAAAATCAGACGAAGACAATAAAGAGACATCAGTGAAGGAGGAAGAAGACGGAGATTCTTCAGGCAAAGATTCAGATGATGAATCAGAGGAAGATGCTGAGGTAACGGAAGCTTCTGCTGGAAAGATAGGTGTGCTTCTTTCTGATGACGATGAGGATGCAAAAATTGACAGCGAAGAGATGACTTCGCAGATTGAAGATGGAGGATATGAGGCAGATGTGAAGAATGCCGGCGGCGATCCTGCGCTTCAGATTTCCCAGATTCAGGAATTTATTGATGAGCAGGTTTCTGCCCTGATCATTGATCCGGTAGATTCCTATGGTCTGACAGATATCCTGAAAACTGCCAATGAGCAGGAAATACCGGTTATTTCTTATGACAGTCTGATCCGGGATACTGCGGATATCAATTATTATGCAACCTATGATACCAGATCCATAGGAAATGATATTGCCAAAGAAATTATCAAAAAAATGGATCTGGATAAAGCCAGAGAGGATAAGAAGTCTTATACAATAGAATTTCTCATGGGATCTCCGGATGACAATGCTGCACTGTTTCTGTGTAATGGAATCCAGGAAGGGCTTCAGGAATATCTGGATGATGGAACACTTGTATGCAAATCCGGAAATACGTCATTTGATGATACAGGAATCATGAGATGGAGCGAGACATCTGCAAAGACAAAACTTGATTCGATTATAAGTGAGTTTTATGCAGAGGAGAAGGCTCCGGATATTATCTGTACTGCATATGACGGATTTGCTTATGCTGCAGAGGAAATTTTAAGTGACAGTGGTCTGGAACCGGGAAGTGATGAATGGCCGATGATCACAGGATATGGCAGTGAGGCACAGGCAGTAAAGGATATTGCAGCAGGTAAAATGTCATTTACCATGTTTATGGACCGTAAGGAACTGGCTAAGGGCGGAGTACAGATGGCCATTGACTATCTGACAGGAGAGAAAGTTGACGTAAAAGATTATTCACAGTATGATAACGGAGTAAAGATTGTGGGAACTTTTACATGTGGAGCACAGATGATCGACAAGGATAATTATCAGATTCTTGTGGATAACGGAACTTATACGGAAGATGAGATCGCTCCTGATCCCACACCGACACCGGAGGTGACACCTGCGCCAGAGGCAACACCTGTGCCGAAAGTGACATTAAAGACAGCCTCAGAGGAAGATTCAAAAGAAGTGACACCAACTCCCGAAACAGAAGATAAATCAGAAGGTGAAACGAGAGAAAATCTGATCTATGATTCCGAAGATAACTCAAAAGTGGAGAAAACATCAGATCAGAAAAAATAAAGAGTTCATAGAACAAAAAAAGGATGGGTTTTCCCATCCTTTTATAGTTAATCTCTGAAGGTTAAGGAATCGTCTGTCATGGAATCAACAATGGCAAGAGATTCAAGACGTATTCCCATATCGCGGATCTCCTGACCGCCATGCTGGAATCCTTTCTCAATAACAATACCGGCTCCTTCAAGAGTTGCCCCTGATTTCTTAACAATATCGATCAGGCCGAGAAGTGCACATCCGTTAGCAAGGAAATCATCGATCAGAAGTACATGATCTTCAGGTCCGAGAAACTTCCTGGAAAGGATCACATCATATACTTTCTTATGAGTGAAAGATTCTACTTTAGTTGTATACATTTCTCCATCCAGATTCACGCTCTGTGCTTTCTTGGCAAAAACTACAGGTACATCAAAGTACTGTGCAGCAATACAGGCGATACCGATACCGGATGCTTCAATTGTAAGGATTTTAGTGATTGGACAGTCGGAGAAGCGGCGTTTGAATTCTTTGCCGATTTCATTGATGAGGGTAATATCCATCTGATGATTTAAGAAACTGTCTACTTTTAAAATATTTCCCGGTTTTACAACTCCATCCTTAAGAATTCGGTCTTTTAAAAGCTTCATAGATTTCTCTCCTTTATATATGTAATTAGTTTGTAGCTGTCGGTAACTATCCGGTACACTGCTTCCCGAAAGTACTGAATAGTTACAGTTACTGTGAATATGCAGAATTCAAAAAAACATCAGGCTGCAAAATGAACAGTAACATTGCTGTTTTGATAATTATAGACTATGATACGCTATAATTCGTCTTCATGCAATTATTTTTGACAAAAAATCTAAAAATAATTATAATAGTCTCAGACTGGTTGGGAAAAACCGCAGGACAATCTGTGCAGATTGCCGTAAATCAGCCGAAGAGGGCTAAATAGTGAAACGGATTGTGAATATCCGTCTTACGGACTGGAGATGGAATATGAAAGAATATGAACTGATATGGGAAATTTTTAATAAATGTCCGCGGAATCAGATGCGTGATGTTTTTGTGGAAGAGCTGGAACTTGAGGATCCGGAAGAATATATCAGAAATAAATTCAAAGGAAAAGAAGTTTCCTATGAAAAAACTGTCCTGGAGGATGGAACCATTATTTTTGATATTACGACTTCACAAATAAAACAGCGTTGCTCCTTTACAGAAATTTGACAAATGTGGTATAATATCATTTACGCTGTACGGAAGTGCTGTAAGCAGGAAAGCCACAGACAGTGTGTGAGGATATAAAGACAGATAAGCGGTAAAGAATCGGATATTCTGAAAGAGAAAGGGGAATGTTATGGCCGAGGAACAAAAGACACATACGCATGTCCTGGAGGATGGGACGGTAGTTGAACATTCTCATGGGGAGTATGGGCATCATCACAGTCATGCACATACAAAGGCAGTGCTGAATCGTATGTCCAGAGCAATCGGACATATGGAATCTATCAAACGTATGATAGAGGACGGAAGAGACTGTGCGGAAGTTCTGATACAGCTTTCAGCAGTGAAATCTGCTATCAATAATACAGGTAAGATCATTCTGCAGGATCATATCGAACACTGTATCGTAGATGCAGTGGAACATGGTGATAAAGAGGCAATTAAAGAACTTGAGGTAGCAATTGACAGATTTGTAAAGTAATATGCGTACTCCAGACTGGCAATAGAGAATATTTTGTTATTGTTCACACACCACTATCCCGCGAGGTGTTTTGGCATGAATATGCCAAAATCCCGAGACATACAAGCCAAAATTCCATTGCCGTAGGCAATCTGGAATGAATTTTGGCTACGTTACTGTGAACGGAGTGAACAGTAACAATATTTTGTCAGTACAGCAGTGCGTAAATATAAAGGAGAAGATTAATTATGGCAAAAGAATGTAACAACACTTCATGCGACAAAGCAAGCTGCGAAGGTTGTTCAAGCAGCAAGAAACAGCAGAACTTTCAGGCAGAAATGAATGCTCAGTCAAATGTAAAACATGTGATTGGGGTTGTCAGCGGAAAGGGTGGAGTTGGTAAATCCTTCGTAACAGGCTCTCTGGCAAACATGATGGCAGCACAGGGATACAAAGTCGGTATCCTGGATGCGGATATCACAGGACCGTCCATCCCGAAAATGTATGGATTAAAGGGTGCAGCAATGGCAAATGATGAAGGTATCTACCCGATGATCACAAAAAACGGGATTAAGGTAATGTCCATCAACCTTCTGCTTCCTACAGAGGATACTCCTGTAATCTGGAGAGGTCCGGTTCTTGCAAATATGGTAAAACAGTTCTGGACAGATGTTATCTGGGGCGACGTAGACTATCTGTTTGTGGATATGCCTCCTGGAACAGGTGATGTTCCGCTTACAGCATTCCAGTCTCTGCCGATCGAAGGAATCGTGATCGTAACATCACCTCAGGATCTGGTTAAGATGATCGTTAAGAAAGCCTTTAATATGGCTGAGATGATGAAGATACCGGTACTTGGAATCGTAGAGAACTACAGCTATGTGAAATGTCCGGACTGCGGAAAAGAGATCAAAGTCTTTGGTGAGAGCCATATTGATGAGATCGCAGCAGAGCTGAAGGTTCCTGTACTTGGAAAAATGCCGATTGATATGGATTATGCAACCAAGGCAGACGGCGGATTCTTTGCAGCAATCGATAATCAGTATATTACTGATGCACTGGCTGTAATGCCGAAATAAGAAAGTTGACCAAATAGTGAAGTGGATTGTGAATATCCGCTGGACTTCAGATTGAAAAACAGAATAGAAAAATAATAAAAAGTTCTCATTCAGTAAGAAACGCGATTATAAAAATTGTTGTTTCAGTACTGAGTGAGGACTTCTTTTATTGTACAAAGGCTTTGCAACTGCAGCATAGAAATTTCATAGTATGGAAATTTTATAGTATGAAAATCCTGTAAAAAATTATCTGTAGTATTTTCGAAGGAAATTTTTTGATGAGTATGATGATCATATGGAAGTAAACATTTCAATAAAGCGTTCAGCAGCCTGAGAGACAGTAAGACTGTCATGCTGGGCAAGTATAAGCTGACGTCCGGGAAGAGGCTCTTTTAACATGAGCGGTGTCAGTTGATCATTTTCTTTTAACATATAATCAGGAACACAGGCAATTCCCAGTCCGATCCGTGCCAGGTCCAGAAGCAGGTCATTACTGTTTAACTCTACTTCAGGAAGAAGCTTGAGATTATGGGCTGTAAATGCTTCCCGCAGATATTCGCTGGTGGTACTTTTTGGGGAAAGCATCAGGATCGGATAGTTCAGAAGCTCCTGCAGTTCGGTCTGAACAGTGTGTACAGGAAAGTAATCTGTATTGGCAACGAATACATCGTGGAATTCTTTTAGCACACGTGTCTGAAAATGACTGCCAAGTCTGGAATTGGGACAGTTGCATACAATCAGATCTGCCTGACCCTTTTCCAGAAGCTCTGCACAGCCGATGGAGGTACTGTTTGTGACTTTAATGCGGACATCAGGATAGGTCTGATGGAATTTCTGCAGATAATCAATGAGAAAATACCGGCAGATCGTATCGCTGGCAGCAATACGCAGCTGGCCTTTCAGCAGATTGTCTCCGGACAGGAGAGATTCTCCCTCATCCAGAAGCTGGAGCGCCGGTTTTACATGCTGGAGCAGAAGTTCTCCTTCAGGAGTTAACAATACTTTCTTGGTACTGCGGATAAAAAGAGGATGATTTAGCTTCTTTTCCAGAGTTTTAATGGACTGGCTGACTGCTGACTGGGAGATAAAAAGCTGTCGGGAGGCCTCTGAGAAGCTGAGGGTGGTGGCAACATAGTAGAATACTTTGTATAGTTCAAGATTAATATCCATAGAAATAAATCCTTTCATAAAATAATGTGATGATACAAATTGTCGGCAGCAATGGAATTTTAGAGCATTTTTCAAACATGCTTTAGCTTGTATGTCTCTGGATTTTGGCATATTCATTCCAAAACATTTCACGGATAGCGATTAATTAGTTGTATTAATAAAAAATATAAGATATATTAATTTTACTAATGATATTTCCTATGATACTATAAAGGAAGCAATAGTTCAAGCAGCAGACTCACTGGAGTCGGGTTGCAAGATGCTTTAAAAGCATTTTTTCAACAATGCATACATAAGAAAGGAGTTTCTATGAGTAACGTAAGACGTGTCTATGTAGAAAAGAAACCGGCCTTCGCTGTACAGGCAAAGGAATTAAAACATGAGGTCAGCAGCTATCTGGGAATTAAATCCGTAACAGCAGTACGTGTGCTGATCCGCTATGATGTAGAGAATATTTCTGATGAAGTTTTTGATAAAGCATGCAAAACTGTTTTTGCAGAGCCACCTGTAGACGATTTATATCTGGAGAATTTTGAGGCAGCAGAAGGCTCCCGCGTTTTCTCTGTAGAATTTTTACCGGGACAGTTTGACCAGAGAGCAGATTCTGCTGTTCAGTGTGTACAGTTCCTGGATGAGAATGCACAGCCTATCATTCGTTCCGCAACTACTTATGTAATTGAAGGAACTATCACAGATGAAGAATTTGATGCTATCAAGCATCACTGCATCAACCCTGTAGATTCCCGTGAGACAGGTCTGCAGAAACCGGAAACACTGGTAACTGTTTTCCCGGAACCGGAAGATGTAAAAATCTTTGACGGATTTAAGGAAATGCCGGAAGCAGAATTAAAGGAACTTTATGCTTCTTTAAATCTTGCCATGACATTTAAGGATTTCCAGCATATCCAGCATTATTTCAAAGAAGAAGAGAAACGTGACCCGTCCATGACAGAAATCCGTGTACTTGATACATACTGGTCTGATCATTGCCGTCACACAACCTTCTCCACAGAACTGACAGATGTAAAATTTGACGAAGGTGATTACAAAGCACCGATCGTAGATACTTACAAGAAATATCTTGCTGACAGAGAAGAACTTTACAAAGGCCGTAAGGACAAATTTGTCTGCCTGATGGATCTGGCTCTGATGGCTATGAAGAAACTGAAAGCAGAAGGAAAGCTTGCTGATCAGGAAGAATCTGATGAGATCAATGCCTGCAGTATTGTAGTTCCTGTAGATGTTGACGGTAAAGAAGAGGAATGGCTGATCAACTTCAAGAATGAGACACATAACCATCCTACTGAGATCGAGCCATTCGGTGGTGCAGCTACCTGCCTTGGCGGTGCGATCCGCGACCCGCTTTCAGGACGTACCTATGTATATCAGGCAATGCGTGTAACTGGTGCGGCAGATCCTACTGTTTCTGTAAAAGAAACTCTCAAGGGTAAACTTCCGCAGAAGAAACTGGTAAGAAGCGCAGCTCATGGCTACAGCTCCTATGGAAACCAGATTGGTCTTGCAACAGGTTATGTAAAAGAAGTTTACCATCCTAACTATGTAGCGAAACGTATGGAGATCGGTGCTGTTATGGGTGCTGCTCCCAGACGTGCGGTTATCCGTGAGAATTCTGATCCGGGAGATATCATTATCTTACTTGGAGGACGTACAGGACGTGACGGTATCGGTGGTGCTACAGGTTCTTCCAAGGTTCATACAGAAGCTTCTATTGAAGTGTGCGGTGCTGAGGTACAGAAAGGTAATGCTCCTACTGAGCGTAAGATCCAGCGTATGTTCCGCCGTGAAGAAGTCAGCCATATTATCAAGAAATGTAATGACTTTGGTGCAGGCGGTGTATCCGTT
>OGJI01002188.1_pt1 | contig 18565 bp, 23 predicted proteins | sample 1572031 | NCBI WGS metagenome assembly OGJI01 (sample SAMEA2582119, study PRJEB24529) | metagenome | biome: Human gut stool | place: China | collected 2011
ACTCCGCCGCCAGCAGGGCTTTCAGTCCGGTGTACTGACCGTTTTCGTCGGTGGTACCGATGATATTGGAAACAGTCTGCGCGAGTTTCGTTTCTTCGTCGTCGCCGGTGCCGTCTTCCACGCGCACAACAACGGTGACCGGTTTTGACTGGTCAGCGATGGCCTGCAACGACGCCGCCAGCGTGCCTTTTTTACCGGCCTTTGCAATTGCGCTCTGCACATTAGTAATCAGCACAGGTTTATTGAGGGGGAAGGTTTCCGCATCCGCATCGCTGGCCGTACAGACCATGCCGACAATGGCAGTGGATACGGTGGAAATGACGCGGGTGCCGTCGTTAATCTCCAGCACCTGCACGCCGTGATGATAGTCACTCATCCGTTTAACTCCGTGGTTAATGGGTGAGTGGTATTTTCAGTTGTGCCGGAGATGTCAGGCTATTTGTCCCGGTTGGCTAATCGACAGCACAACCACCGGTAAAGAAAAGGCGGGCAATTTGCCCGCCTGTCCTGATTTGTACTCACTCATTTTCCGACTGACAATTTACATAGCCCAAACGCTATCAAATCTGACAGTCTGCTTTGGGTAAACTGATAATGGGCAGAGCTTTGTATGGCTAACTTCAGCATGATACCTTACAGTCAAGCTGACAAAAGGCGGAATGATTATTCGTTGATACACATCCTCCTGTAAGGAAACAAAGCATGTATAAAGAACTTATAGAACAGAGACTGAATGAGGCAAAAGCCGCCAGAGCTGCGCTGAGCAAGATTAATGGTGTAATTGTCGAAAAAACACATAACCCTGACCGCGGACTGTATCTCGTTAATTATGCCAATTTACTTATGAACAGGCAGATAGACATCTTCGATGATGCGCTTCTCCTCCTCGAAAACGAACGATACCAAAGCGCTTGTATTGTTAGCCGAGGAATGATTGAAACTCATGCCTTCTCACGACTCTTAAACAAGAAAGTAGAGAAAATTTTGACTACCCAAAATGGACACGCAAGTGTAGATAACGCTATCGAAGTTATATTGAACTTTACGAATAGTTCTCGATTTAAAAAGTCAGAGCAAGAAAAGATTCAGAAAGAAGTATTTGACCCGAACGACTACATGTTTACTGAGGAGGCTAAATATCGTTTTGAAAACCTACTTGCTTTCAGTATGCATGTGATGACTGCTTTACGCGAACTCTATAAAGATGAGATGAAGCAGACTAATCAGATGGAAAGTGATTTTGAACTGACTTATGACATACTTAGCGAATATGTTCATCCTTCACAAACGAGCATCTACCACTACTACACACCTGAAACCCACTTAGTTCCTACTTCGGTTGGTAATATTCATACTTATGTGCATGCTCAGCTACAATGTGTGAGAGCGCTACTTTTCATATTAGAAGCAAAGAGTCAACATTATTGGTCTACACAGTTAGCAAATGAGATGACCAAACGAGCTAAAGAGTAAGGCCTAAGCCCTGCAATGTGTTTATTTGAAAAATATTTCAATTTTTTCTTTGTATGCTGTAAATGACCTGAGTCCCTCTGACCAGAGAGCCTTGATGTTATCAATGTCCGCTCCTGGCACAGAGCGGACTGTCAGATTAGGGGTTACTCTGTGTTATAGATATGTGAGCTCACACCAGAGCTTATACAGCTTATTGTTGCATTTCCGGCCATTCAGGATTTGCAGGATCCACACGACTGACCAGAACGCTGTAGCGTTCCCATGATTCCAGTCGGCTACGCTCCTCATCTGTTGCCATGTTCAGTCTGACCGCGCGCTCCAGCGGCAAAATCACGGATTCAGCATCTGCAAGAAGTCTGGCTTTCCGAATTTCTGCCTGCTGCTGTAATTCCTCTGCCGTATAAATGCGTTTAATCACTTTGCCGTCCTTAAACATCCAGTTCCCTGAAATGTCCGCCCGTCGGTTAGCAGTAATATCCGCCACTTCAACAACACTTAATCCATCCGGTCTGATAGCTGTCACATCCTTTTCCACATAGTGGATGATATTATCTTTGTCGTACGCTATTTTTATCGTGTCATCAGCAAAATACTTTTGTTCTTCGTACCAGTTCTTACCATCTTCTGAAAAAAACCAGACAACATCAAAATTCTTTGTCAATTGATATTGTTCAACCGTTTTTGGATTACCCGCCGTAATATTTTTTAAATGCTGCATAAATTATACCTGCGCCACGTTATACCATGTCCCGTTAATGTATTTCTGCACCGGTCTGTAATATACGCCACCAATGTTATCGGCAGAGTTTGAGCCGGTATCCTGAACAATAATGCCGGTATATACGCAACCTGACGGAGCCTGATGCGTCCATGTAGTACCATTATTTGCTGGTTTATATGTAGATGCACCGCCCAGTCGCATGTCTCTCACATAACGTGAATCTGACTCAGCTTTGGTGTATGCACCAACATCTCCCGCTGAGGGTTTATGAGCAGTTGTATATAGTTGCGCCCATCCAGACCAGTTAGCATCTGTGGTATCTCGTCGGGAGCGAATATATGCCGGAGCATGAGCACCGCTGGTTCCACTCCAGCCAATAAGTAACTCCCCCTCTCCTACTGCGGTTACGCCAGTGAGATGAAGCACATTACCATAGGCTGTTGGGTAGCCATTGTTGTATGCCTCATACATCTGAATACCTGGTGTACCCTTTGAGCTCCCACCTAATGCAGTAACACGGTTTCTGGATACCAGTGTATTAATATTTATATCGGCAGAACCATCAAATCTGACACCATTAATATTTCTTGCATTCGCTAACTTCGTTGCTGTTGCAGCATTTCCTGAAAGGCTGGAAATAAATGGATGTGAGCAGTAATAACCGCGCCCATTTTTAAAATCCAGAATAGCCTGTGCGTTCGTGCTTTCTGTAGCGGGATTAGTTGCCCCCCACTTATATGTCGTTTGACCGACGACATAATCCTCTGTCGGAACAATAACCGTTAGCCCTTCCTCTGCAAGAATTTGTACAGGGAAAGCTCTGGCTTCAACATAAAAAACACTACATACATCATCATCTTTCAGGCTTGTAACAATGGAATGGATTGAACGCTCATTAGTCTGATACGTCCAGAAATAACCTGCCGCATATGAACCACGATCAGTCCAGCCTCCGGGCATAACCAGGCCATTAAACTCGCAGTTATTCATTACATAATCGCCGTTATAACAACCAGTGGAAATAACAACGCGGGATGCCATTTCTCCTGAAAGGCTGGCAGCACGGCGAAAGATAACGGGGTACCACTTCCCGGCAACGACATTTGCAGGGGCTGCAAACGAATACTTTCGCATTCCCTTTTTCTTATCCACTTCACCTTTGCTGTAAACATTAATGTTACTCAGGAAGCGTTCTTTATCAGGGATATCCGCACCGTTCTGATCTTTCTGAAGACGTTTTTCAGCATTGTCATAGGCAGACTTCACCGCCTTTGGCGTTGCAGCCTGCGTTTCAGAATCACTGTTGGTGGCGCTACTGAGCTGGACAAGACCTTTTCGCGCAGTGGTGGCATCCTGTGCAGTGTATTTCCCGTTAGCAAGGTCATATGCTGTCTTAACCGCCTTTGGCGTTGCCGCAAGCGTTTCAGAATCGCTGTTGGTGGCGCTACTGAGCTGAACAAGGCCTTTTCGCGTTGTGGTGGCGTCCTGTGCAGTGTATTTCCCGTTAGCAAGGTCATATGCTGCCTTTACCGCTTTCGGCGTTGCGGCGAGCGTTTCAGAATCGCTATTGGTGGCGCTACTGAGCTGGACAAGGCCTTTTCGCGCTGTGGTAGCATCCTGCGCGGTATATTTCCCGTTAGCAAGATCATAAGCGGCCTTTACCGCTTTCGGCGTTGCGGCCAGTGTTTCAGACGTGCTGTTGGTCGCACTGCTTAACTGAGTAAAACCTTTTGCGGTCAGCGAGGCGTCCGGGTGACGTCGTGACTGTTCGTGCTCTGCAATTTTGTCATCAACGTAATCCTGCGTCGCCATCACCGTTGTGGTGTCAATGGTCAGCTCCACTGAGGCCACACTGCTGACGATGATGACCATGCGGCAGGTCTGCGAACGCCCTGAGCCTTCGGCAAGGGCAGGCTTATAACTTTCGGCCATGTTCGCCACAGCAATTAACGTTCCCGCATCATCGTACAGGCCAAGCTCACGCATCCAGAAACCGCCCACCTCCGGCGGAATAACCAGCTCTGCGATAATATAATTACTGTTTCGTTTGTCCTGGCTGATTTTGTTCAGCGTATGTCGCCAGACTTCATGAATAAGCCCGGTCTGTCCGGCATCCGGGACAGGCAATTTACCACCGCCATCCCCGACAGCCATCGTGGTAATGTTGACCTTCCGCCCTCCCGGCGCGGTTGCCGCTGCCAGCTTTGCTGCACCGGCAGTGGTGATAACGGTTTTGAATTTTGTGCTCATTATTCCTCACTTATCCGGGGTAAACCGTAATTACATCGCCGTCATAAGCCACACCACCGGCGAACAGGTAGCCGGGAATGTCCCGGGTAATGTTCAGACCAATAAGGTGACGGCTTGCAGGTTTGGCATCAGCAATCAGCCGTTCCATTTCCTGATACATTGCCTCTGTGATACCGCTTTCCAGTACACCAATATCGAGCCGGAAGGTGCCGGGCGGGTCACTGTTTTCCCACCACTCCGTCACGTTGATGAGATAGCCGAGCGGCTCCACCACACGTCGGATTGCACCTATCGTGCCCTTATGACAGTGGATGAAATAGGCATCGCGGATAACGGCGCGCTTTGTCGCTTCCGGCCACTTTTCATCCCACCTGTCGACCGAAAACGCCCACGCCAGCCACGGCAGCAGATTTGCCGGACAGGTATCCGGGTTCCACAGTTCACGAATCCTGACCGGCGTTTTTTCAATTTCCGCACAGGCTTTTGCGGCAGCAATTTCAAGCGGTGATGAGCCGGTCGGCAGCAGGCGCTCACTCATCCGAGCCTCCGGTCACGACGCGGTATTCGGTACAGAAAGACGCCTGCGTACTGTTGAGCACAATGTCGGCCAGTGGTGCGGCCAGCTCGACACGCTGCACGCCTTCCACATGCAAAGCGGCATAAATGGCAGACAGACGGATGTCGCGCCCAAGCCGGTGCTGTGCCGTGATGTACGCTTCCAGTTTTTTCACGGCGGCCGCGCGTATGGGTTCGCTTTCGGGACCAGGGTAAAGGTAAAGCGTGGCGTTTATCTGGTATTCAACGATGGCGGCAGACTGCACGGTCACGCGGTCGGCCACCGGCCTGACGTCCTCGCCATTAAGGGCGTTACACACCACGGCCAGCAGGTCTTCGGATGCGACGCCGTTATTTTCACGTGACAGCACGGAGATAGTGACACAGGCCGGAGACGGACTGGTAACAGAGATATCCGCGACACGCCCGTCGGCACTACGACCATGATACTGATAGGCTCCCACCGACCCGGCAACGCTTAAACCTTCAAACGCCTGCTGAATACGCAGACGATAATCGGTGTCAGACTCCATCACTGCCGGTGTCGGCGGGATGGTCGAATCATCTGCCGGGGTGATAATCAGGCGTGTGGTGTTGTAATTGGCACCAATCACATCAAGGTCATTACCGGCGGCACAGGCCAGCATCACCGCCCGTGCGGCCTCATTCACACGCTGACGCCAGATAAGCTCACGATAAGCATTTTCCTCCAGCAGTTTGACGAGAGGCTCGGATTCCAGCGTCAGGGTACGGGCGACCGCCTCCTGCTGGTCTTCCGGGTAAAGGGAAATCAGTGTCGCCTTGCGTTCGGCAAGAATGGTTTCAAAGTCCAGCTCCTCGACCACATCCGGTGCGGGTAGCTGGTTCAGGTCGATAATCGGCATGGTTTCAACTCACAGGGATGGTTAACGAAAGTGGCTGGCCGGTGTCGTTGTGCTGACCGGTTAACGTGACCGTCATTCGCCCGTCAAAACTGCGCGCCGTGGTGACGGATGACAGGGTGACGCGGGGTTCCCATTTCAGCACTGCCATGTAACAGGCGACCTTAATCTGCAACTCAAGCGCCGGGGTCTGCGGCTGGTCAATCATTGACGCCAGCAACGAGCCGTAATCACGACGCATCACCCGTGAGCCGACCGGTGTGCGCAGGATATCGCCGATACTCTGGCTGATATGCTCAAGGTCAGTGACAGTCAGGCCATCACTACGATTCATTCCGAGATAACGCGCTGTCATAGAGGGCTCCCGGTTGTGCCGCCGCTGTCGCCGGGGTGTTTATGGGTATGCAGTACCTTACCGTTTGATGAGAGTTCACCGCCGGTGTGTTCAATGTTGCCGCGCATCGTCCCGCCCTTCTGCACTTCCAGCGTGCCGGTAATCAGCCTGTTGGTGCAGACCACCTCCGGTGTGTCCAGGGTGACGCGGGTTGATGCTTTCACCATGACCACCGGCACCGTGGCAGTAACAGAATCAGAAGCCGTCACGCTGGCCGTTTTAATTCTGCTTACCGTGAGTGCACTGGTTTCGGGTTCATACTCAATCACCGCCCCGTCAGGGAAACGGATATGCAGGGCATCCGCCGACGCAGACGGCGCGGGGTTATCGCCGGAATAAATCCCCGGCAGAACAAACGCCGTGTCAAGTTCACCGCCCACGGCCAGAATCAGCACCTGCTCCCCCACGGAAGGTGCCCACCATGTGCGCGAACGCCCGGCACGACAGGTCAGCCACTGAAGCCAGTCGGTGCACATGCCGCCGGTCTGCACACGGCAGCGACCGGCGTTAAGGTCGGTTTCGACGACAAGGCCGGTGCGAATCATATTGCGCAGTGCGCGCGCGAGTTCCTGAATATTTGCGAGAGTGTTCATAACGGGAAGGATGCCGCCGGGTCATACCGGCGGCAATGTGACGATGAGGTGTCAGGAATGGCACAACTAACGGTCGAGGTGAGCCAGGATAATCTCTTCAATCATCTGCACATCCTCACTGGTAAAGCCGAGCAGAGGACGCGCCGGATAATCAATTTTCTTACCGTCTTTCCGGTTTTCTTCCAACAGACCGAACTGATGCACGCTGGCGATTTTCGGTGACTTCCCGCCGTAAAACTCCATTGATGCCTGTTCCGGGCTGGCGCGGATATGCAAAAAACGACTGGTGATAAGTTTCGCAAACATTTTTCGCTTAACACGACCAGTCTTTTTTCTGGCGCTCTGCTGCTGGCGTGGCGCGTAGGGTGTGCCGTCCGGGGCTTTCTGTGCCATCACCCGACGCTGCTGACTCTGCCGCAGACGTTTCGCCAGTTCGGCGCTCAGTCGCCGACGCCCTGACGGTGACAGCGATTCAATCAGTCCGGTCAGCCGGTCTTCAAAACGCTTAAACTCATTCATCCCACTTGCTCACCAGTTCGCCATTGATATAAAGCTCCACCGGGCGGGTGACCGGCTCCGGCGGCGTGGGTTCCGGGATATTCTTCACATGCAGTGCGCCGTCCACCTCACTGACCAGCGTGCGCTCGGTCAGCATCAGGCTGATGCTGATATCAAAGCTGCTGTCATTGTTGATGTCTGCATAAAACGTGAAGCCCTTTTTCTGGCCTGCGTCGGTGGTCATGATGTCGGGCTGATTTTCCCGCAGCCACGCCAGCACCGGCACGATGAGCAGGTCAAAATCACCGGTAAAGTCGGTCACAATCACATTGAGCGTGTAACGCTTTTCGAATGACAACGACGTCGCCAGCGTGGAGGCAATACTCCCGTTATCAACGAATATCCGCAGCATCTCGGGACTGGTTTTCAGCACCGTGACGGCATCAGTCAGCGCCCTGCGCAGGCTGTCGGGTTTGAGCATCGTTTTCGTCCTGACAGTGTTTAATCATTTTTACCTGGCTGGCACAGCGTGCCAGCGCGTTCTCAAGCTGCCGGATATCGGCACTTAAATCGCCGTTCGTCTGCGGGTCACTGCCCGGCATCGGGCAAAGGCTCACTTTCGGGCAGGCGTTGGCGACAATCACTGGCGTCAGTGCAGGCGGGGCGCTGGTGCAACCGGCGCACAGCATCAGGCAGGTCAGCACCGTACCAGCGGCGAAAATCTTCGTTTTCATTAAGTAACCTCGTGATGGTTTTCTCGCGCTGTGCTTCACGCTTCGCGGCGTTCTCCAGTTCCTGACGCAGTGCCACCTGCGCCAGCTCGTTTTTGTCTGCCCTGGTGATGGCAACATGAAGCTGATTTTGCAGCATGGTGATGGTCGTCTGCTGCCCGCTGGCGACGTTGTTCGCCCTGTCCAGCGAGGCGCGCAGGCTGGCGTTTTCATGCTTCACCAGAAACAGCCCCGCCACCGCCAGCGATAACAGCACAACCATCACAATCATCAGCTTTGACATGGTTCCCGCCCCTCAAAACGCTGACGGCAGGCCGTACGTATCAGCCGGAAGAACACCGACGCCACGAGATAAATCAGCGCGGTAAAAATCCACCCGGCAGCGACCAGCGAGATAAACGTCGCCACCATCACCACCAGAGCCACCGCCCGTCTGCGCCACGGCACCGGCTGCAAAAACAGCGACGTGACAATCTTCACGGCCAGCGATTCCGGCGGAAGCTCCCGCCCGTAGCGTTCCAGCACATACTCCGTGGCATACACGCCGACACCACCGGCAACCACACAGATAACCGTCGCCAGAATCGCCCAGGTGGCGACAAAACTGACGGCCACGCTCTGCGGGTAAATCAGGGACAGTGCCAGCATCAGCGCCAGCGACACGTTCAGCATCAGTGAAAGGGATAATTTCTTCATGGTGTTTACTCCGTTTAAGCCGGTACGCCGCCAGCGGTACGCCAGACGGTGACCAGTTTTTCCAGTGAATGCTCACGCTGACCGTAACCGGCTCCCGGCAGGGACGCCCAGATATTGCGACAGCGTGAAATGGCGCGCTCAATGCGTCCCGCCCGGATGTCATCCAGTGCACCGCGTTCGCGGATCAACTGAATGGCGAGCCTGTCCTGTGACAACGGACTGAAATCCGGCAGGGCAAGCTGTTTGCGGTAGTGCGGCCAGAACAGGTAAAGCTGCTGATAGCGACCGGAGGCCGTGGACTTTTCACCGCGACGGTTAAATACCTTCGCCGGTCGGCCATGCGCGAACGGGTGGTCACTGTAGTCGGTGAAAATTTCCGGCTTCCCGTCCAGTCCGGTGACTATCACGTCATAGCCCCGGTTTTTCGTCAGCGGATGATTCGCCGTCCCTTCGGACACGGCCAGCATGTCGAGAAAGGCGGCGATATTCTGATGTGTTTTAATTACCGGCATTACTGTTTCCCCCTGCCCTTAAAGCGGCGCTGAATGGCAATCTCAATCACCTGATAACCGGCGATACCCAGCATGGAGCCAATGCCGCACACCGCAGGCAGTGACAGGTCAGGAAACTGCACCAGAACAACACCGGCAACCATTGAGACAAAACCACCGAGCAACATGCGCCCGATAAACAGACGCGGGGTGATGGGTTCACCACCGGCAAGCACCTTGCCGACAACAATCAGCACCCCAATCATGAAAAGCGACAGGACGCTTTTTTCTTCTGCTGTCATGCGTTACTCCCACAGATTGACAGTTTCAGCCACGGGCGCGGTCTGAACGTCGGGCAGTTCGACGGCGGTGCCGTGTGGCAGCACCGCACCCAGTTCAGCCAGTCCCGGATTTGCGGCGAGCACGGCCTCGACCACGCCCTCAGTGCGCCCGTAATACCGGACACAAATGGCGTCGAGCGTGTCGCCCTGTAGCGCAAAGGTCTTCATCAGATTTGACTCACGATGCAGCGCGGCTTGTCCTGGATGCGCGCCACTGCCCAGCGCATATCCCGCCACAGTTCATCGATGGTGCTGTCAATGCTGTCAGCCTTCTTGTCGCCTTTCGCACTGGCATCCACACCGCGATAACGCTCATAAAGCGACGCGGTCGCCATCGCACACACGGCGCGCTCGTAGTAAAAAACTTTGATGCTTTCACCGTCGATGTCGTCCGCCGGGACGTCCGCCAGACGCGTAAAACCGGCAGCAATTTTCTGTTCGCGGTACTCGTACAGCTCCGCATTCGTTTCAGCCATGCCTGACTTGATGGCCTCACGCAGACGGGCGGGGGCGACGGTCTGCTCAAGGCGCATACGTTCCCGGACGCGCTTCGGGTCGATATCGGGAAAAAAGAACGTGTTTTTAATCACCGGCTCGTCGCCTGCCGGTTGCGGGATGACCACCGTACCCTCACCAGACACGGGAGCCTCCTTTCGCGGAATAATCAGCGTCATCATGACTACCTCTGAAAAGTCGGGCGGTGGACGCCGGTACAGTGTCAGGTGATTCACCCTCACAGACCGGCGTGCCGCCCTGGCGCGGGGCGCATTCGGTTGTTAACTGGCTTTCTTTTTCGGGCGTCCACGTTTTGCCGGTGTCGCACTCCGGGTCTTACGCGTGGCACTGGTGGCCGCTTTGGGCTGCGGCTCCGGCTTCGGTTTCAGCTCCCGCTCCAGTCGTTCAATCTCTTTTTTGACGCCTGCCTGACAGTCGAGCTGTGTCGCACGTTGCAGGTGAGCCAGCGCACCGGCGGCATCACCAGCGTCACGCAGAAACAGACCGGTGATTTTGTGCAGCTTTGCGCGCACTTCATCAGGCATGTCTGCCGTGGCGGTCAGTGCAAGGGTCTCCGTCAGCAGGCGGGTATCCACAGACTCACCGGCAGCGTGGGCGCGCATGGCCGCGAGCGCCACCTCCTCGGTGAACATGTACGGCGGGGTGCGGCGGTGTTTACCCGGCATGGTCAGACCGTACTTCAGGGCATAACGGGCAATCTCCAGCGCACCGGCAATATCGCCGGTATCCAGACGCCACAGCATGACCGTCATCAGAATGTCATCCTGTGCACCTTTGCCCTGCTCCAGCACACCGTTCACCCACGGCAACCAGAACGGCAGCAGTTCGCGTTTTTTCGCGGCCTTCAGCTCTTTTGAATAAATCGCTTTCAGTGTGCGCTGGTCTGCGGCCAGCTTGACCAGCATCTGCTCATAGACAGTTGCATGTCGCAGCGGGGCGGCGTCCCGCTGCGCGGTCATCGCTGCCGAGACCCGCATCATGTGGCGCTGTGCGGGACTCATCATCGGTTACGCTCCCGGCTCTGCGGTCACTTTAGTCGGTGTGGAGAAGTCACCGACCTTAATTTTTTCCACCAGACAACCGGCGGCGTAGTCTTCCACCACGTAATCAATGTTCATTGACTCGTAGTTCTCCACGCGGTCGAGTTTCGGGTTTTCCACAATCACGCGGCGATGGCTGTCATCCATGTAGTAGATGGACAGGTTTTCCAGCTTCGTGATGAGCATCGCATCCGCCGGGAAGTACGGGACGCGTACCGCCGGCAGGTTACCGATGCGTTTCTGGCTGATGATGACGTCAGCGGCCAGCATTTCGCTGTTGTCCTGCTCCTTGTTAACGATGGGGAAATACTTGTCCGCCAGTAGCTGACGCCCCACAATCACCACAAGGTCAGGGTCTTCCTGATACCACGGCTCAATCAGGTTGTTGGTCGCATCCATCACCAGTGCATCGAGGCTGGCATAATCACCGCCCTTACCCACGCGGATGACCTCAGAGGTCGTGTGACCTTCCTCGTCAGTAACCTTGCTCATCACGCGCGCCGGGGCTTCATTGCGGTATTTCTGCAGCCAGCCGACCGCCACATCCTGCAGCATCGGGTTACTGCTGCGGTCAGAGGTTTCGGCACGCCTCACGCCGTTAAAACCGGCCATGATTAAATCAAGGGACTGGCGTTTGATAATGGCATTACGGACACGGAGCTGGAAATCCTGATAACGCGCCCACAGGTCCAGCGTTTTGTAGCGGATATAAAAATCGAAGTTAATCTGGTCGCATTCGTACTTGTTTGACGCCAGCTTCGAGAAGTCCTTCGGCTGACGCTCGGTGCCACCGGCGGTGTCGGTGGTGCTGGCGATGGAGCCGGTGACACCGATGCCAATTTTTTCCCCTTTCATTTCGCTGACCGGCACAATGTTGATGCGGGTCAGAAAATCAGAGGACTCCTGCATGGTGTTCATCAGGGTCTGGGTGACCGACGGTTCAACGGTGAATTTTTTCGACACATCACCGGCGTCGATGCCGTTCAGTTCGGCAACACGGGACAGATAGGCATTAAATTTAAAGCGGGTTTCCTGGCGCATAGTTTTTCCTGAAATTAAGGGTTAATCGTGAAGGTTTTCCCGGACTGACTGACGCCGGTCAGCAGTTCGTCATCAGGGCGTCACCGCCACCGCCGGTGGCTTTGCTGCGGCGCTGCTGGGTCAGACTTTCGGTGTGGTCGAGACTGTTTTTCAGGCGGGTGAATGCCTGACTGGTTTCATCCGCCCTGTCAGTCACATCCTGCTTAAGTGCGGAAAAGGCAGTTTCCATCTCAGCGAGGCGCTGCTCAGTGGCGCTCAGTTTTTCCTGCACATGTTCAGCGACAGCGGTCACCGCTTCATGCACGTCATTCAGACGGGCGTCATCGCTGGCCTGTTTGCGGCCAAAAATGGATTTCACCTTTTCGGTCAGGGCGGTGAACACGGTTTCAGGCAGGTCTTCAAATTCCAGCTCAACGGGCGTTGCCACTGAAATCAGATTTTCAGGGCTTAATTTGAAGCGGTTCAGGGGGTTGTGTTTTGCCGTGCGGCAGAATTCCAGGTATTCCGTGCCGAGGCTTGCCGGGTCATCGGTGACAGCCAGCCCCACCAGATAACATTTGCCGGTATTGGCAAAGTTCGGCTGAATTTCCATTGAGGTGTAGACCTTCTGCGCGGCCTTGTTCATCGCGATAAGGTCATCGGTCGGGGTGATTTTCGCAAACAGCGCCCATTTGCCTTTCAGCGCCGAATCGTCGTCAATCTTTTCGGCCTTCAGTTCGGCCACATCGCCATAACGCTTAAAAATACCGTCAGGCAGGATGCCGCGCAGATGTTCCAGGTTAATGCGGCAACCATAGACTCGCGGGTCAAAGGTTTCGGCCATTTCCTGAATATCCTGCGCACTGATGACACGCCCGTCACAGGTGTCACCCTCAACGCCGATACGAAAGAATTTTGATGCTTTTTTTGCCATTGTCAGGAGTCCTGAATAGTGATTAGAGGAGTCACATGTCGGCATCAGTTTCCCGACGATGCGCATCCTCCGCCATCAGTCCCGGATGGCTTATCACTGACACAACAGCACCTTAGCGAATCGCGGGGCGCGACTCAGTAGCCTTGCCGTGTATTCATCACGGCGAGGTATTCATGACCATCACCACAGACACCACTCTTTTACACGATCCGCGTCGTCAGGCGGCGCTGCTGTACTGGCAGGGGTTTTCCGTGCCGCAGATTGCCGCCATGTTGCAGATGAAACGCCCGACGGTGCAGAGCTGGAAACAGCGCGACGGCTGGGACAGCGTTGCCCCCATCAGCCGTGTCGAAATGAGTCTGGAAGCGCGGCTGACCCAGCTCATCATCAAACCGCAGAAAACCGGCGGTGACTTCAAGGAAATTGACCTGCTGGGACGCCAGATTGAACGACTGGCGCGGGTCAACCGCTACAGTCAGACCGGCAACGAGGCAGACCTTAATCCGAACGTCGCTAACCGCAACAAAGGCGGGCGTCGCAAACCGAAAAAGAATTTTTTCAGTGACGAGGCCATCGAAAAGCTGGAGCAGATTTTCTTTGAGCAGTCTTTCGACTATCAGTTGCACTGGTATCGCGCCGGGCTTGAGCACCGCATCCGCGATATCCTGAAATCCCGCCAGATTGGCGCGACGTTTTATTTTTCCCGCGAGGCGCTGCTGCGCGCCCTGAAAACCGGTCATAACCAGATTTTTCTGTCGGCCAGTAAAACGCAGGCGTATGTGTTCCGCGAATACATCATCGCCTTTGCCCGGCTGGTTGACGTTGACCTGACCGGTGACCCGATTGTCCTGGGCAATAACGGCGCAAAACTGATTTTTCTCGGCACCAACTCCAACACCGCGCAGAGCCATAACGGCGACCTGTACGTCGATGAGATTTTCTGGATCCCGAATTTTCAGGTACTGCGTAAGGTGGCATCAGGTATGGCCTCACAGAGTCACCTGCGCTCGACCTATTTCTCCACCCCGTCCACGCTGGCGCACGACGCCTACCCGTTCTGGTCGGGTGAACTGTTTAACCGGGGACGCGCCAGCGCCGCCGAACGCGTGGAAATAGACGTCAGTCATAACGCTCTTGCCGGTGGTCTTCTCTGTGCGGACGGCCAGTGGCGGCAGATTGTCACCATTGAGGACGCCCTGAAAGGCGGCTGCACACTGTTCGACATTGAGCAGCTTAAACGCGAAAACAGCGCCGACGATTTTAAAAACCTGTTCATGTGTGAATTTGTTGACGACAAGGCGTCGGTGTTCCCGTTCGAGGAGCTGCAACGCTGCATGGTCGACACGCTGGAAGAATGGGAAGACTATGCGCCGTTTGCCGCCAATCCGTTCGGCTCACGTCCGGTATGGATTGGTTACGACCCGTCACACCGTGGCGACAGTGCCGGATGCGTGGTGCTGGCACCGCCGGTGGTGGCCGGTGGCAAATTCAGAATACTTGAGCGTCACCAGTGGAAAGGCATGGACTTTGCCACCCAGGCTGAATCCATCCGCAAACTCACCGAAAAATACAACGTCGAATACATCGGAATTGATGCCACCGGCCTCGGTGTCGGCGTGTTCCAGCTCGTTCGCTCGTTCTATCCCGCCGCGCGCGATATCCGCTACACGCCGGAAATGAAAACCGCAATGGTGCTCAAGGCAAAAGACGTTATTCGCCGTGGCTGTCTGGAATATGACGTCAGCGCCACCGACATCACCAGCTCGTTTATGGCTATCCGCAAGACCATGACCAGCAGCGGACGCAGCGCCACCTATGAGGCCAGCCGCAGCGAGGAAGCCAGCCACGCCGACCTCGCCTGGGCGACCATGCACGCCCTGTTAAATGAGCCACTCACCGCGGGTATCAGCACTCCGCTGACATCCACCATTCTGGAGTTTTACTGATGAGCAAGAAAAAAGGGAAAACACCGCAACCTGCGGCAAAAAAAATGACCGCCAGCACCCCGAAAATGGAGGCATTCACCTTTGGCGAGCCGGTGCCGGTACTCGACCGCCGTGACATTCTGGATTACGTCGAATGCATCAGTAACGGCAGATGGTATGAGCCACCGGTCAGCTTTACCGGTCTGGCAAAAAGCCTGCGTGCTGCCGTGCATCACAGCTCACCGATTTACGTCAAACGCAATATTCTGGCGTCGACATTTATCCCGCATCCGTGGCTTTCCCAGCAGGATTTCAGCCGCTTTGTGCTGGATTTTCTGGTGTTCGGTAATGCGTTTCTGGAAAAGCGTTACAGCACCACCGGTAAAGTTATCAGGCTGGAAACCTCACCGGCAAAATATACCCGCCGTGGTGTGGAAGAGGATGTTTACTGGTGGGTGCCGTCCTTCAACGAGCCGACAGCCTTCGCGCCCGGCTCCGTGTTTCACCTGCTGGAGCCGGATATTAATCAGGAGCTGTACGGCCTGCCGGAATATCTCAGCGCCCTTAACTCTGCCTGGCTGAATGAGTCGGCCACGCTGTTCCGCCGCAAGTATTACGAAAATGGCGCACATGCCGGATACATCATGTACGTCACTGATGCCGTGCAGGACCGCAACGATATCGAAATGCTTCGCGAAAACATGGTCAAGTCGAAAGGCCGCAACAACTTTAAAAATCTGTTTCTCTATGCCCCACAGGGAAAAGCCGACGGCATTAAAATTATCCCGCTCAGTGAAGTGGCGACGAAGGACGATTTTTTTAATATCAAAAAAGCCAGCGCGGAAGATCTAATGAGTGCCCATCGAGTCCCCCCGCAAATGATGGGGATGATGCCTAATAATGCGGGAGGATTTGGCGATGTAGTTAAAGCGGCTAAAGTTTTTGTCAGGAATGAGTTAGGGCATCTACAATCGCGAATGAAGGAATTGAACTCATGGATAGGTGAAACAGTTATAACATTTAACAATTACTCGTTATAAACCCTGCAGGCTTTGGCTCACCAAAGCCTGTAAGATCAAGCAGATAGGCAAAACGTTTCTGTTTGCCCCAAGTGTTCAAACACAGTAATCGATGTTACTTTTCCGGCACTTATTTTGTTAAGGAACTTCAATATTTGTTGAGGCTCCTCCATGACTGCTGTTTTCTTGATTATAAATCCCTCAAGATTTTTCAAGCTGTATCGCTGACTTGAGTTCTCAAGAGCAGCAATCATTGCCGAACTGCGCATATCTCTATGTCCACTAGCTCTACAAACGACAGCATAATTTAAATTAAGCTCTACAAAATTTTGCCTTGTCAACTCTGGAAGGTGTTTACATACAAAATGAAATAAAGTCGTAACACCTTCATGTATTTTCAACCTTATATCATCCTTTTGTGAACGTCCTTCTTTAAATTCAATGAAGTACAATTTATCTTCATATAAAAATAAAGCATCCGGTGATTTTTCTTTAAACTCACGCTTATAAACAGGCGAGCAATTTAACACCGTATCATAGTTAAAGCCCTTCGAATCACAAATAATAAAATTCCGAGCCCCTGCATCATTGTAGCTTAATCCGGTTACATCAACCATTGAATCAGGGTATACTTCACACAGTTTTCTAAAAACAAGTTCCTCATTAGAAATCATCCAAATACTCCTGATTCAATTCTTTTAATGGTGATGCCAAAAGATTAATTGCATATGCAACATTATCAGTAATATCAACAAAAGATGTAAACTCTTCCCCAGGGAATCGCTCGCTTATATAGAACCGATTTTCAATCCCAATTTTATCGCTATAATGTTTAAGAGCATCAATAATATACGGGCTATGTGTTGTAATTATTATATCAACCCCCATAGACACTAACTCACAAATAATCTCAGCATAGAAAACCTGCCATTTTGGATGTAAGTTCACCTCTGGCTCATCAATAATCAGTAACGAGTTATCTACTGCTGCCCCGCACTTAACAAGCATATCAAGAATACCTAAAGACTTTATTCCTGACGCAATATTACCCGATGTGACTTTATAGCCTTGCTTCTCTAGAAAAAAATCATTCTTTTCAATATCATAAACCACTTCACCACAGAAAGTAGCATTGATTTTGTTAGATATACGCAGTGACTCTTTTAAAAATGAGCCATCATCAAAAATATCCGAATGCACAAATAAATTATAAACTGAATCGCTTAATTTTATTGATAGATCTTTCACATGCAATGGAACAGTTAGACGTCCTGATTCACCATTACTATCAAATAAAGTTTTAGCAAAACGAACCAAATTATGAAATTGCATAATACTTGGAGAGTCAACATAGGTTGCGTCGACATATCCTAAGCCATCAGTATAATCAAATTGTGATATACCATCTTTAGTCCATTTAATATCAATTAACTGACTAACACCATCAACAACTTCCAGAGATGCTTTAACTGGATTTTGATTACCCTTCTGAATAATTTCGCCTCTAAATTCAGAGTAAAAGGCCTTACGCAGAGCACGGTTGATAGCAGATAGCTCATCATCTGGCTCAAGCATTATATCTCTGATTTTTCTTATATCAGAGAGTACAGAATCAGCCATCAATTCTGGAAGAAGCCCTTCCTCAATCAAATTATATAGATAACTCTCTCTCTCAGCCAAAGTTTTAGAGATATCTATTTTTAGAGAGGCATAAAACTTTCTTGGATTGAATAACTCTCTAATTTCCGGCGTAGCAGCAATATTAATCCTCCTACGCAGATTAAAATATATTTTCTCTACGATAGATGTAATTCTATCCTCTTTGTCTTCTTCTAAATCCTCTTGATAACGAGATATCGCCTTTACCATTGAAAACAATATTTTCCCTACGGTACTCTTCCCCGTATCATTTTCACCAGTTATGACAGTTAAACCACCAACTGAAACATCAGCTTCTGCAATAGTTCCAAAATTATTAATTTTTATACGCATAAACTATCTCACTGTACGCCAGATATCCAACCTTATGAATACTTTAGCATATTTCCAAAAAGATGACACTGGTGGTTGCAGGCCTCGCGCGCAGTGCTTTCCCCGCCTCGCCCGCCCGCTTCACGGGGCGGTTTTAATGCAGTTGCATAGATACTATGGATCCGCACCAGTCCTGACCGCACGCAGCCTGAACGGACATCCCCAGCGCATGCAAAAACATTCACTGGTTGCATGCATAGCTTTTTAAGTACGCCATACCGCAACTGTACATTTTTAAGCAATTGGCAACTTTAAAAAATTTACATTGCTTTCAAGACCTTATCATCCGTAGTCTCTGTTTTTTACTTTGAGCTACATCAATAAAATCTCAAACATGTTTAATGCAAAGCCCTTGTTACACAACATAGAATGTATGTCTAGAAACAACGACATACTATATGTTGAATCGCCACGGATAATCTAGACACTTCCGAGCCGTTGATAATACTGGTTTTC
>OGJI01002191.1_pt1 | contig 18545 bp, 8 predicted proteins | sample 1572031 | NCBI WGS metagenome assembly OGJI01 (sample SAMEA2582119, study PRJEB24529) | metagenome | biome: Human gut stool | place: China | collected 2011
GTAAGAAAACTTAGACTATATGGCAAAAATCCTATCGGCACAGCCGATTTGGAATGGATTTTTGCGCGTAACAGTGAGAGTAATGAACAGTTACGACAAATCTTTACTATCAACCGTAACGCCTCTGGATAGTTTATTCCATCCTCTAACAGTTACCCCCACAATCTGACAGATATTGTTTATTCCGGATATTTGTCAGCTCACAACAAGAAAGAACAAGAAAGGCAGAAGCAAATGAGTTACAGTGTATATCTTCCTAATTACTCCATCGGTGAAAATTGTTACAAGGAACTTCCATACGTCGCAAGAAACTATGGAAAAAAGGCAGTCGTGATCGGCGGTAAAACAGCCATGGAAAAAACAAAAGATGCACTCTTGGAAGGCATCAAGGGCTCCGATCTTGAGATCACGGATTTCATCTGGTACGGCGGTGATTCCAGCTACGAGAACGGCAATGCATTGATCGCGAATCCGGCTGTCCGCAACGCAGATATCATCTTTGGTGTCGGTGGAGGAAGAGCCTGCGACACCGCAAAATATGTAGCAAACGAACTTGACAAACCACTATTTACCTTCCCGACCGTTGCCAGCAACTGCGCGGCCGTGACTGCCATCTGTGTCATCTACAATGCCAACGGCACCTTCCGGGAATATTATTATCCGAAGCTTGCGGATCATACCTTCATCAATACCGCCGTGATTGCGGATTCTCCTTACGACCTCCTCTGGGCCGGAATCGGCGACGCACTCTCCAAAGAATGTGAGGCTGTTTTTTCCAGCAAAGGTAAGCACTTAAGCCATACTCCGTTAATGGGTGTCCAGCTCAGTAAAGTCTGCACACAACCGCTCCTGGATTATGGAAAAGAGGCACTCGCATCCTTAAAGGCGCACAAAGTCAGCGATGCCCTCATGCAGGTCACTCTGGATATCATCGTCTCCACCGGTATCGTTTCCAATATGACGACTCATATTCCGGATTATTACTACAATTCCTCCCTCGCGCACTGTGTCTATAACGGCTCCACGATCACGCGTCATGGTCACGAACACCTGCACGGCGAAGTCGTATCCCTCGGTGTTCTCTGCCTGCTCACCTATGAAGGCGCGAACGCTCTCCGTGATACGATCATGAAATTCAATGCCAGTATCGGTCTTCCGGTATGCTTCGATGATATCGATATCACTGAAGATGAATTTGATCTCATGGCAGATAGAATTCTCACTTCCACCGAATGGCAGTACCGCCCGCAAGATGTGACCCGTGAGAAATTTATTGCATGCATGAAAGAACAGAATAAGATCGGACAGGAATTTAAAAAACAGACTATGCTCTTATAAATGTACCGTGGAATATCTACATGCTATTCCGTCAGGAAAGTCATTAGAAGCTTTGCACAAGGCATTCATGAAGACGAACATATTTGCAGAATTTCGTAAACTCAGAGGCAAAATTAATGAAAAAGTTAGGATTAATTGGTGGAATAGGGCCAGAATCCACCATTGAATATTATCGCAGCATAGAATATGGCGTACAGAAAAAAAGTGGTCAAAATTTCTTTCCCAATATCACCATAGAAAGTCTTAATGTATTTGACGTACTCAATTTATGCAAAAATCAGGATTATGATGGGTTGACAGATTATCTTCTCAACGGTATCAATCAACTTTCTGCAGCAGGAGTACAATACGCTGCTCTAACCGGAATCACAACACATATTGTTTTTGATGCATTATCGAAAGTATCTCCTGTACCGCTTGTTAGTATGGTAGATACCGCAAGTGAATTTGCCAAAGCACACAGATATAGAAAAGTTTGCCTGTTAGGAACTCTTCCAACCATGAACGGAACCTTTTTTCAGCAATCTTTCGAATCTAAAGGTATCGAAGTCATTACACCGGATGCGGCAGAGAAAGAGTATATTGGTAGAAAAATTGAAACAGAACTGGAACTTGGAAAAGTTGTATCTGATACTCAAAACAACTTTCGAACAATTGCAGAACGAATCATTCAAGATGAGAACGTTGACACAATCATACTTGGATGCACAGAACTCCCATTGATTTTCAAAGGAATTGATTTATCAGTTCCATGCCTTAATGTGATGCAAGTTCACATTGATTCACTCATTGATTTAATTATGTCGGAATAAATACTTTCACCTATACCGCTGTTATTGTGGATTCGCCTTACGACCTCCTCGCGCGAGTGCGCATCTTTAGCACGTCAGTGCCTTTTAATGTAACAGGGAATTCTTCGGAATTTCCTGTTACATTAAAAATAGGCTTCGCCTATTCAACTCATTACAACCACCAGCGCGTTTCCCTCGAAGAAATGTACGAAAATGCAATGTCCAAGTTTCGCGAAAAGCGGGTGTTTTTCAATTCAAGAAAGCGCCACAGGCGGTCTTGCCTATGTTATCTGAATGCGCCTCAAAAAACAGTTTTTACATCTGTATTGTAATTCCAGCAAGAAAAGATTCCTCACCGGGAACAAGATCGAGATCACCGCCATGGCTTTCAATGATTTTTCGGACAGAGGAAAGTCCGATTCCATGATCATCAGATGTACCCTTTCGGGAGAGGAATGTTTTTCCCTCCTGCAAGACCAGACCGTCGTAAGTGTTTTCAATCTTCAAAAAGTACATATTGCCTCTGGTTTCGCCTGCAATGAAAACGCGGCGCACCCCTTGCTTTTGGCGGCTGCACGCCTCAACGGCATTGTCCAAAAGATTGCCCAGCACCGTACACAGTTCCACATCGGTAAGCGGCATCTGATCGGGAAGATCGAGCCGCACCTGAAATTCTGTCCCTTGTGTCTGCGCCATGCCGTAGTAGTATTCAATCAGCGCATTTACAACGGGATTTTTGCAGAACTGGGTAGGGGAGTGGCCCGATGACGCCGCAACCTGTTCCTCAACCTGTAACAGGAAGGAGCAGATCTCTGTCTGCCCATGTTCAGAGGCCATGCGGTCTATGGTACGCAGATGGTGTTTGATGTCGTGGATCAGCCTTCTGTTTTCTGCCGCTGCCTCAGAAACCTGACGGCTGTATTCGGTCTGCATAGAAAGCTGACGGATGACCTGCTTGCGTTCTTCCTGAAAAATCAGGCTGTTTCCATATCCTTCTATCACATCGCGCCAGAGGGAATAACCGATGGCTGCTGCTATGAAAAAGCTGCCCCATTCCAAAAACCAACCGCCGATAACCGGCTCATAAACCGGCAGAAGGCGATCCCATATAAAGGCGCAGGTTGCGGCTGCCGCAGCATAGAAGATCGGCCTGCTCCGTTTTTCTCCTCTGTGAATGGCAAGCACAGCGATGATAAATAGATAGAGTGCAGATGCCGCCTTATACCAAAAGACCGATGCGGAGAAGAAACGAATAGCTCCAAGGGAGAGATGGGAAGCCATCATGCCATACAAAAACGCATATACCAGGAAGGCAGCGCCCACTCCATTACTGATGGCCGCAGGCAGGAAGCCCGGCCTGCATATCCGGTTTTGCAGAACCACAATCAGCCAGGTAACCAGATAGATACAGAACAGTTCAATCGTGTACCAGGGGAATATGGAAACAGCAGCCAGCATATGAAGCACAGGATAGGATGACAGGCCGCACATGGCAAGGCAGATCAGTCCGAACAGGAATGTATTTTTCTGTTTCATCCGGCGGCTGAAATAAAAGGACAGCAGCGCACAGACAAAGGTAACCGTACAGCCAAACAGGCAGAACGCAAACCGGATTCCTCTGGTTGTATTGACCGCCAGCATCGTTCCGAAAGCAGGCGGATAAACAATCCCTCCGTAAAAGTGGTCATAGTTGCTGGCCGCTATGGTGAGTGTGACCGGTTTTCCGCCATGAAAAGTGACCATGCGGTTTTGAACCAATGGTGTCCCCTGTGCCGGTTCCCCCATTTGCAGGATCAGGTCTTGATCCAGATAAAGGTTGTAAGCAGAAAACACTTCCGGGATTTCCAGTGCATACACTTCCTTCCGTTCCGGCAGAAAGAATGTCATCTGGTAAGTCCCGCAGCCATAGGGAGAAGGGTTTGCAGGGCTGGAGAAATTAGTCTGCTCTCCGATGGAAAGGTAGCGCATATAATGGCTTTCATCCAGTATTTCTTCCGGGGTCAAAAGCGCGTCAGGATAAAATGCCCAGCCGGATACCAGAAAGCGCACCGGTGACTTTTGAAGTTCTTCCTCAGAAAGCGCCAGAATCCCATTTGCCGCCTGGATTGTGTTCTGGCTATATTTATTATTGAACTGATACAGGCCAAGAAAAAACAGGGATGAACACAGGCAGACCATACATAAAGCGGCATATTTTTTTACCACAGAAGATACCGTCTTATTTTCGCCTCCTCCTTAGGAAAAATTCACCGGCAGACAGAAGAACCAGACAGGACGGAATCAAAAAGAATATGGGCGACCGGCTGTGCTCTGTGTCGGCAGCATGTGCCAGGGAAGCGGTATCTTCCTTTCCCACAATGGTGTAAGTCCCTGTATGGCTGATCTGAAAGGAAGCGGCTTTCGCCGTATCGTCGTAACCGATCATGGGGATTTCCACGCCGCTTTCATCACAAAGGAACAATGTGCCGGCTGCCGGGTCATTTGGATAGGGCAGCATGACAGAAACATCCGGCAGGGAGTTGAGCACAGTTCCATTGATGGAAAACGAAAAAGAAAAACCGCCATCCGTATCCTTTTGGATGATGACTTCAATCTGATCTTCGTTTTGGATACCCTCCGGCAAGGCGTCTTTGGGTATGCTGATGGTGATTCCCTGTTTGGAAAAGACGGCTCTTTGCTCCCCTGTTTGCAGCATCATCAAAAAGCGCGTGCCGGAAATCCGGTCAGTGGTTTCATCGAAGAACTCTGAAAACGCAGAGTTTTGGGAATCTGCGCCTTCCTGGGGAACGGTCATAGCGCTTTGCACGGAATCTTTCCTGTTTTCTGAAAGCTTCCGGGCAGGATCGGTAAGCTCTGAAGCACCGACAATCGTCTGCACTTCAGGGGGCTGCGTCAAAGTGGTATCTTCCTCTGGCTGACCTGATATAACGGGCGCTTCGATTTCCGGTATAGTCGGTTCATCGGAATCCGTTCCACCGCCATTTGTTGCAGGTGGTTTTGAAGGCTTTGTGGAGGGCCTGTCTGCGAAACCGTCATCCTGATCGTCGGTATCTTCAGGAGGCGGCTGAATGATGGTATCGGGTGGATTTCCGCCTGCATCCCCTCCATCCCGGTCGCCTTCATGATACCCTTCAAGGACAATTTCATCTGCGTAGGTCAAGGACAGGATACCAGTCTGTCCACCGCCATAATCAACCTGAAGGCGGTAGCTGCTGCCCGGTGCCAGCAGACGGGTGGCAATCGAGAGCATTTCCCGCCCCACGTAAATGCCATTTTCCAGCTGGTTCCATGAACCGTTGTTTTCGGACAGCCATACACTGATCTTATCCAGTTCTCCCGGCGGTGTGACCCAAGGAAAATAAAGGTTTCCTCTGGCGGCCAGAAAACAGTTAATGTCCGGGCTGCCCGGAGCCTGAACAGAAACAGGAATTGTAATTTCAGGGAAATCGACACGATCCGCAAATATGGTATTTTCCGGTGCAGTCAGCCTTCCTGCTGCATGGTACAGTCCCACAGTATTCAGATCAATACCGGAAAAATCCCATTCCACCACAGCGGTGTAGCTGGTTCCGTTTTCCGCATAGCATTCCAGATAATACGGGGAGGCGGCGAATAATTCTTCCAGCGCTTCAACTTCGCTGCCCTGCGGGAGCGCAAATGCATTTGTATAAGGATACCATTGCTCTATGGAAGTAATGACAGCAGGCGGCATTTCTTCCACCCGGACGGAAATCTGAAGCTCCTGCAAGACAGCTTCACCAAAGGAATACCCCTCCGGCAGTTCAATCCGGCCTGCTGCGGCATATTCTCCCGGAGTGGTCTGGTCAATGGCTGAAAAATCCCATGCGACAGAAAATGTTTCCTGTCGGATTTCTTCACCGGCTGTTACAGTGGCGCAAACGGTTTGATACTGAAGGGCCAGCTGATAAATTTCCTCCAGGCCATCATCAGACGGTGTGGCTCTAAGGGGCAGGGTGAAATCCGGCAGGGAGAGCAGTTCGTCTTCCTTTTGTATTTCTGTGACGAGGACGAGGGATACTTCTTCCGATGCTTCCGGTGCTTCCGGGGTTCCGATCTCCAGTGTCTCCGAAGCCTCGCTTTCTAAACCCGGCGGATTCTCCCTTCTTTCATCGGCGTTGGCTGGGGTTGCAGTTCCAGCGGCAAATGTGGGGATACTGCCGGTCAGGCAGAGGAGGCAGGCCAGACAGCCCCCCAGAATACGCCTGCGTATTTGTTTCATTCTCATACGATACGCCCCATTCCAGAGAAAACATACTGACGGTAGGTTTCCCGCAGCTGTTTTCCATTGCGGAGAGCAATCGGAAGTGCCTCCCCGTTTATCAAACGGAAGGTTTGGCTGTCAACATGGCTGATATAATCCATGTTGATTAGAACGCCCCGGTAGCAGGGCAAAAAACGCTTGTCCTTCTGCAATGCGGCAGTAACCTCCTGAAAGCCTCCGCTTACCGGTATCACGCGTTCCGCCGTATGAATCCGTGTCATACGGTTTTGATAATCTATGTATAGAATCTTCTCTGTGGGAAGTTCCAGCTTTTGACGGTCAGCCATAACCGAAAGTGTCATCACTTCATAGGGCGGTTTTAGCTGGCACAGCTCCATCGCTTCTTCAAAATCTGCCTGATGGAGCGAAAGCGGCTTCAACAGATAATAGCTGGCGGACAGACTGTACCCCATCCGGGCATAATCTTCTGTAATGGTCAGAAAAACGATCTTACAGAGCCTGTTTTTCTGGCGCAGCCTTCTGGCGGCCTCCATTCCATCCATGTTCTCCATATAGATGTCCATAAAGACAAGCTGAAAATCGACCTGGGCGGCAGCTTTCAGAAAATCCTCTCCGTCCTCAAATTCTGTCAGCGTATAGTCCAGCTGATGCTTTTTCATATAATTTTCCAGGCAGGCAGACAGTTCTTCTCTGTCCTCTGCTCTGTCATCCACAATCGCAATCTGCATCGTGCCATCTCCTTTGCACAATAATCCAATATTAGTATAACATAAAACCGCAGGAAAAAACTTGCGTCTTAAACAGGAAACCTGCGTCTTAAACAAAGTCGGTTGTATTTCCCTTGACAAGATGCTATCCTAATTATACTACCAGACTTTCCGATGAGAAGGTCTGGTTTTTTTATTTTTCTTTTCAGGAAAGGAGGCTCAGCATGAAAATCGCACTTTGTACGGAGCTGAGAAATATGGAATGGTTTGAAAGCAGGCTGCGCTCCCTTTTTGATGGGGATGGGCAGCTTGCGATTGACGAATTGTGGAATGAGAACCAGCTTACCCAGGCACTCCGGCGAAGCCGCTACCATGCGGTTGTCATCGCCATGACCGGGGCAAGGGGATTGGAGGCTGCCATACAGGCGAAGCGGCTGGCACCGGAAGTACCGCTTGTCTGGTGGAGTGATGATGAAAACTTCGCCCTGATCGCGTATCACCTGCGTATCCCTGTGTTTCTTCCGGCAGACTGCTCCGATCAGGAGCTATATGAGGCGATAAAACCCATCATGAAATGGAGGTGCGAACATGCGAATTGCGCTGTGCAGTTATAGCCAGAAAGAAAAAGAAACCGCTTTGCTGATGAAGCTGGGCAAAGTAGACCGCTTTGATAACGGCGTGTTTTGTACCTATGCCATGCAGCGGGATGGGTCTTATGATGCTGTGGTGGTCATGGAGGACGGAGCCAGGGGGATGAATTTCTGCATGAGCATACGAGGCTACAGCAGGGATGTCCCGCTCCTTTGGATCAGCGACCAGGCAGAGTTTGAACCCCAAAGCCGCAGGATGCAGGCGGACACCTTTTTGGTAAAGCCTGTGACGGAATATCAGCTGCGGGAGGCAGTATCCAGGCTGCTTTAGGGAAAAAGGGTAAAAGAGAGGAGTTTACATGAAAAAGAAAAACACCATGCCAGAGAAGGATTGGCAGCAGACACATGAAAAAATCAGGTGGAGGGAGCTGCGTAAGCGCATACTTGTGATGGGCTTGACCGTTGCGATGGTTGCCAATACTGTAGACCTGTCCGCACTCTCGGTTTCTGCAAAAACCGATGAAAGTGAGACAGGTAAAACGACTATTGTTTCCTTTGAGGAGCTTTCAAAGGACATCACAGAGCAGACCCTGCCCATCGGTGCGCTTGAGAGCGACATCAAGTTTCCGACCAGCCTGACCGTTACGGTAGAAAAGACCACGCATGCGGATGAAAAGGAAGCCGACGATGAAGAAGATGCTTCCGAGACGGGAGATACAGAGAAGGACGATGCGCAGACGGATGACAGTAATGGAGATACTGCGTCCTCTGATGATAAGAAGGATACAGAATCCTCAGATGAAAAGGATGGCGATTCCGGCAATGCGGACGCTTCCGAGACGGGAGATACAGAGAAGGACGATGCGCAGACGGATGACAGTAATGGAGATACTGCGTCCTCTGATGATAAGAAGGATACAGAATCCTCAGATGAAAAGGATGGCGATTCCGGCAATGCGGATGCTTCCGATAAGTCTGGTGCTTCTGACAATGGAAATGCAGATACAAAGGATTCGGATACATCAAAGGATTCTGGAAATTCTGACAAATCAAACAACCCAAATGGCTCTAGCAGCTCTGATACAGAGGATACACAGGCACGTGCCGACCTACCCTCTGCTTTTGGTGCGCTTATTGGACAGATGGCGGATGCCCTTCTGCCGCATAAACTCATAGTATACGCGGCAGAGAAGGACGATGCCTCTGACACAGCAGCCACATCCGACGGTGCAGACAATGCAAAGAAAACCGACACAGCATCTACATCCGATAATGCAGACAGTGTAAAGACGACAGGCAGTTCTGACGCAGCAGCTTCCTCTGATACCGAGACAACGACGGAGAAAATCCGCCTGAAAAACATCAAGTGGGAGCTGAATGTGGAAGAGAGTGACGCAGAAGAATTTGACAGCAGTGAAGCGTCAAACGGCTTCTGCTATGCCTATACGCCGGTACTGCCGGATGAGGATGGAGACGGCAACCAGCTCGTATTGGGTAAAGACGTGGAGCTTCCGACCATTTATGTGCTCGTAGGCGAATATGGGATTGCACTGCTGGCTGATGGAACGATTGAAGTAACAGAAATGAAAGCTGACGGGACTGTACAGCAAAAATACAACGCTCAGGACCTTGCAACATGGATTGGCGGGCATGGAAACGCAAACCTGGAAAAAGTTTCCATTAAACTGTTGAATGATGATGCCTCCATAACAAGTGCGCTTACCATTGGTACCGGTTTGGCAAAAGAGATAGAGCTGGATTTGAATGGCCATACATTGAAACTGGCTGACAATGCGCGTTTATATTTTAAAAGAGCAAATATAACAATTACCTCGTCCGGCTCGAATGAGGGAACAATTACAGGCAACTATCAATATGGGCAAAATAGATTCAAAGGAGATGGACTGATAACTGTAGATAGCGTGCTGAAAATTGAGCATGTCACAATCAAAAATGCTGGAACCGGTTCCACAGTTGCGATGTGGGGAGGTGCGACCTGTACCATTGACGAAGCAAATATTAGTGGAAGTAATGGTAGTCAGGAAGGCGTCATTACTATTTGTGACAGTAACGCCTGTACAATTACCAATACGAAGGTGACCGGAAACGTTAAGCTTAAATATGGCGCTATTATGTTTATGGGCAGCTGCTCCGACTGTATCATTGGCGGCGGCGCAGTTATTGAAAACAATAACAAGGATTCTCGCTGCATCGGTGTTTACGATAATAGTAGCATTAAAATTACAGTTAAAAAAGGCGCTACTTTAACAGCGAATGCTGGCAACCGTATTATAATGGATAACGAATATAAAAAGTTAGCTGTAAACATTGAGGGTGGAACCTTTAATGGACGTCTTAGATTACCCGACAACAGCCAGATTGCAGAGGGAACCTTTACCCCTGCCCAAGCCTCAGGCAATGCGATTTGGGTTAATAATCCTAATAAAACCCTGCAGGACCTTCTGAAGGTCGGCTATACCTTAAAGTATGAGGATGGTACCTATGCAGACCTAACAGCCAGGTGGACAGACGAAGGGAAAAAGGTAACGGCTGTTAAAAGTCCGCTCTATTTCACGACGCATCCAACGATTGCCAGCGGAGCGGAAACTGTGATGGAAAACTATACCGCTTCCGAGGCGCCTGAGCTAACCGTAAAAGCGGAATCTGGCAGTGGCAGTATCTCCTACCAGTGGTATGCTGATGAAACAATAAATGGAACAACGACAAAAGTAGAACAAACGAAGGGAGATGCAAAATCTGCGACCTACAGGATTCCTACAGGACTTTTGGCAGGCACCTATCAATACTATTGTGTAGCGACCTGCGGTGAATATACGGCGACCTCCAAAAAGGCTGTCTTTACGGTAGAAGAAGGTGTTGCGGAAGTTACGGTAGGTGGGAATACAAGGCGTTATGCAACACTTACGAAAGCATTCGATGCAGTTAAAGCTACAGTAAATACTGCTGATGCGGATGCAGACCTTGAAATTACGCTGAAAATCCTGAAAAATATTTCTGAGCCAGAAAGCGAGTGGAAAATAGATGGGGGTACAAAAAAGGTCAGCTTTTGTATGGATCTTAATGGCTGTACCGTTACAGGAAAGGGTCTTTATATCACTGGCGAAGGTGTGGAGGCAGTCTTTAAAGACGCAGGCACGGGACAGAATGGAACACTGATCGCCCCAGTTTCTATTCAGAACAAAGCAAAGCTTACGGTAGAGAATGGTAATTATAAGGGTGTCTTGAGGTTTTTGGGTGGTGCGGCTGCAAAGCTAAAAGATGGTTATTACAGCAACAGTATTTATATTGGAAAAGCTAGTGAGATGAACAATACTGATATTTCCTGTACAATTACCGGAGGTACGTATGAGGGAGAAGAGGTTCTGGTATGTGGAGGTGCCACCCTTAGCGTATCCGGAGATACTGCAAAGATAAAGGCTCTGCATATAGACCACAGAGAGTTTAGCCAGATAAAACGTGCAAAAGTAATGCTTTCAGGTGGTGAGTATGAAGAGATTGCTCTGAGCAATTTTGGTAAAAATGATGATTCTCTGCTTGATAAAACACAGGGTTATGCTATTGCGGATACGCTGGAAGAAGGCTATGCTTTTTATTCAGCCAATATTAAGACCGATATAAGCAGAACGGATAGAAGTCAGGGCAGTGTAAAAGTGCTTCACGCTGACACGCCGGAGGATACATCTCAGGCCGTTGTAAAGTTTCAGATAGAAAAAAATAGCGGTGAGACAAAAACGATGTATTTCCTGACATGGGATGCAGCCATGTTCTATCTGGAAGAATCGAAAGAGCATAAAAAGAATAAAGAATACAAGTTATGGAAGAAGCTGGAAATCCTGCTGCTAAAGGATACGATAGCAGGTAAGAGTATAAACAAGATACTCGATAAAGTATATTTGCCGGCTGAGATAACGCTGCGTTCAGAGGGTGATGAGCCACATACCTTGACGGGTAGGGGAAACTACCTGTTTATGACAGGGAGACAGGATGTTACCATAGAAAATATAAACGTGGTCGGAAACATAAGCTTTCCTGGTGATACCGCTGTACTGCGGCTGGGCGAGGGTGTAGCTGGACTAGAGAATGTAACGGTTCCTTCTGGCAAGGCTGAGATAGTTATAGAGAAGGGAGCACAAATACCTGATGTGTTTACGGGAGATGAAAGTAATCTGGATGCCAGCATCTACTGTAATCATGACTCTGCTGATTTTTCCAGCAAAATAACGAAGGGAGCTGGCGCATTTAAGATATGGTTTCCGATAGAGCTTGGTGGTATCGCTCTGCCCACAGGTGGAGAAAATGACACGAATGTCACAAAGAGGGACGGTGTAACCTACGGACTGTACAGCAATGGAGGTACGACGGACCAGAAAATTAAGGTCACGGGTGAGGTCTGCTCTTATGAGCCTTATGGCGGCAATGCAGTAACGATAAAAACGACAGACCTTTCCTTCACGATGCCGTCTTCTAAGGTAACCCTTAAGGCACATACGAAGGATGACTATGGCTATTGCAGCAACTGCAAAAGGACTGACCTTGTGGAAGCCTATAAGAAAAGCAGACTGATAATTGAGGGTCTGGAGGGACGTATTTACGATGGCTATCCGCAGGTAATGACGGGTATTACACTGATGACTGCAAACAGAGATGTAAAGCTTACCGGACCAAAATACAAATCTGGAAAAGAGCTGGCACAGAACTCCACAGACTCTGCCAATGCAGACATTACAAATGCAGATTATACGGTAGTCTATGAAAACAACATTAAATGTAATGAAAATAAAGAGTCAACTGATGCGCCTACAGCGATAATTACCGGATGCGGCGCTTACTATGGTACGGTTGCATTTAAGTTTGCAATCAGACAGGGTGAGATGCAGGTAGCAGGCGCTACGGCAGCTGCGACAGAGTATGATGGAAAGGCGCATACGGCATTGGCTGACAGTGATGCGATAAGCGTAACGCTTAAAGCGGATAAGTATGATGCGAATGCACATATTCCGATAACAGAAGGCTATATTGCGCCCTGTCTGGGTAAGAAGCTTGCAACGAATGGATTTGACAGTGAGTATATGGATATATTTCCGCTGCAAATAACTTGCAAAGGGGCAGATGGAAAGGCGTATGAGGACGCGAATACCTATATGGTTACCAATGCAGGCAGCTATCCTTTTACGATTATGGTCATGGCGGAAAATAATAGTTGTCCGTCTGTTGAGATACCGCTGACAGCGGAGATTACGCCGAGAGATTTAAGTATGTTATCAATTCCTTCTACTCCACTTAGTGGCTGTGCTTACTACACCGGAAAGCCGTATTCTTTTGATGACCTTGACTGGAAAGCTGCGGACCTTAAAAAGCTCCTGACAGACAGCGGCGTTACAGGTGCGGATGGCGGCAGTTATGTTCTGGTAAAGGACACAGACTTTACGGTAACGGAGGAAGACACGACCGGACCCACTACAGATGCAAAGCCGGCAAAGCTTAACCTTACCGGCAAGGGCAATTATACGGGAAATGCGGCGATACGCTTTGAGATTCCGTATGCCTTTACGCTGGCGCAGACTTTAGTTTCTGGCACTGATAAATGGTACAGGGCGGATGTGCCTGTAAGCTTTGCGATTGATGACCAAAATGACGCAACTCAGATTTTATACAGAAGCAGTAAAGCTGCTGCTTCAGATTCCTGTCTAAACGGCAGCGTGGAGATTTATGAAGGTCTTGAGGCGGCGGTTGCAGGCGAAAATCCGGGCTATACCTTCACGCAGGAGGGTAAAAATACGGTAACGCTCTATGGAAAGGATACGGCAAAGGGCTACCTTTCCGAGCCGGTGGTGGTAACCATCTGCATTGATAAGAGCGCACCGACCTGGGCGGATAAGGATGGCGTGGCGGATGGCTATGGTATCCAGATTAAGGAAAACTGGTTTCGGTCGCTTTTGAACACCATCAGCTTTGGCTATCTTTATAATGATGCAACACTGGATATTAAGATACAGGCAAATGATAAGAAAGCCGATGTGGCTGAGGTCAGCGGCATTTCCAGGTATTACTATTATGTTGAGAAGGTTTCAGATACGGCGTTGGCATCAGTAAAGACAAAGGATGAACTGGATGCGCTGGCAGCAGGCGGTAAGTTTTCGGAAGTAGCCGCAGGAACAGGCACTATTCTTCCATCATCAGACGGCGCAACCATTTCGGGCAGCCTGAGCAGCGAAGGAAATTACGTGGTCTATGCCTATGCAGTGGATGGTGCGGGAAATCAGAGTGATTATATCTGTACCGATGGCATTGTGGTGGATGCACAGGCTCCTGTAGTAAAAATAGCTGACCCGAAAAAAGAAGACGGTACCCTGAAGGATACAGAGGCGATACTCAAGGTTAATTTAAGCGAGGATGCAACGCTGATGTGGTTCTTTGTATCCGAAGGAGTATTTGACGGGGTTACTGACTACACCTACGACGACTGCAAAAGAGATATTGAAAATTATATGAAAGGTGAGCCAAAGTACCCACAGTTCGCTGTCGAAAACGATGGAAAATGGGAGCCCCGTGATGGGTGGAATTTTAAACCGGACGAAAATCTTTATTGTGGACAATGGGAAGTTCGTACGGAGGGACTTAAGTATAGTAATGCTAACCAAAACTTTGTTGCGAGTTGGACACCTACAATCTTCAAAACGACAGGAACAAAAGGTGATAATAAAATTGAAATAGGTAATTTTGGAAAGCCGGACGTTTATTTTCCATTGTATCCAAGTAAGAAAACTGCAGTCTGGATAGCAGCCATTGACAAGGCAGGCAATATAACGGCATTAACAAAGCCTGCTATTGAATTTACCACGACAAAGGCGATGCCGAAGGTTACGACACTTCCGGAAGTAAGCGGCGTTTACGGTAATAAGACTGCAGATTTAAAGATAACGAAGGATGGCGTTGCCAGGTATGGTGATGTGACCATTACCGGTACGTGGACTGTGCAGACAGGCGATACGCATATATGGCAGATGAATGATACCAGGAAATGTCTGGTAACCTTTACACCGGATACAAGCTATGGCGATACCTATGAAGCGGCAGTTGTGGAGGTTACGCCGACGATTGCACCGCGCCCGATTACGATTAAGGTTGAAAATATGCACAGAACCTACGGGGAACCTTTCCCGGGAATGGAAAAGCTTAAGTTTGAAATCTTAGGTGGAACATTGGCGGCTGGTGATACGAAGGAAGAATTTTGGAAGGAATTAGATTTTCGGACAGATGCGGAGGCAACAAAGCCGGATGGTGCTGCTGGCAAGTGGGCGTTTGGGATTGAGAAAGCTTCAACCAGTGGAAATTACAGCATAAAGGTAGAGGGTTACTATGAGGACATCGATGACCCTGCTGCTGTTACGAGAGAAAATGGTTTCCTTTACACTGACAAGGCACAGGGCAAGTTTGTGAAGCTTGCAGGCTATCAGGATAACTGGAGTGTTAGCTATGGAGATGCTCCGTTCTCTCTGGCAGTAGAAACAAATAATATCCACTACAACCTTCCTGAATATACCGTCATAGATGCAAAGGATGCAAATGGTAATGATATAGATAAAGCAGACATTGCGACAAGGCTTCTTTCGGTTTCAAGGGAAGGAGAGGTAACGATTAAGGGCGCAGGAAGCGCGACGATTAAGCTTTTATATCCTACAGCTATAAATTATACAGAGGCAAAGCCATTGACCGTAAAAGTCAATATCGCACAGGCTTCTTGGAATCCACCAAACATTTACAGAGATTTTCTGTTCCTCAGGGGCGGCTCGGACAGCATCGACCTGGCAGCGCTTCTGCCAAAGGATTGCGGTGGAGTAACCTATGACGTAGTCAAGACGTCGGACAGTAAAAGCATCCTTGAAGGAGTGAGCGTTTCTCAGGATGGCAGGCTCTCTTACACAGTAAAGACAGGTGGTGCAGTAGGTGACGCGGCAACGATAACTGTGCCAGTATCGACTGCGAACTATAATATAAATACCAATCAGGGAATCCTGGTCGTAATAAAACTGATAGACCAGCTACCGGTACAACTAAAGGGCGGCATAAGCCTTAAGAAGGCTGCCTTAACCTACGGAGAGGCGCTTTCCAGCCTGCAGTTTAACAGTGCAACCTTTGCGGATAAGGTGAGCGGAAAGACAGTACCCGGAAAGCTTTCCTTTGATGAACCGGATAAAAAACCGGATGCAGGGAATTACAATGCGGCATGGACCTTTACACCGACGGATGATGCGTATGCGAAGTGCAAGGGAATGATAACGGTCAGCGTCAAAAAAGCAGTGCCGAAGGTTGTGAGCGTGCCGATTCCCGAAGCGTATTACTACAGCCCTACGAGTATTGCGGCTGACTGGTGTCAGAGCCATGCGCAGAAGCCGGGCGAGGTAAGAGGCGCAGATGACGCAATGCTTGATGGCATCTGGCGCTTTAAGGAGGCAAGCCTTGTACCAAAGCCTGGAACCAATGCGTATCCGGTTATCTTCACGCCGACGGATACGAAAAATTATGAGACAATAGAAAAAACGGTAACGCTGACAGTAAAGAAAGCAATGCCGTATATCAGTACACAGCCCGCCACAGCAAATGCGTATACGCATGGCGATTACCTGTACAATCAGACGCCTACAGGTGCGGCGATTTATGGCAATGGCATGGGAAGCACTGGCACTGGCACTGAAGCAGCTGCATCGGTAGCCGGAACCTTCAAGTGGAAGGCGCCTTCGACGAAGCTTACCTATCTTGGAAATAAGACCTTTGAGTATCTCTTTACACCGGAGGATACTGCTTCCTATGAGGCAGTGACAGGCAGTGTGACAGTAACGGTTAATCAGGCACAGGCTGCACCGTTTATGCCGGGCAGTAAAATGAACGTGGCACATTCCTGTGAGACGGTCGGCAGTGTGAAGCTGCCACAGGGCTGGAAATGGGATGATGCGGATGCGGCAAAAGCACTGGTAGAAGATGATGGCACTGGTGGTAATGTAACTTCTGCAACGGCAGTCTATGACGGGGCAGATAAGGGCAGCTATAAAGCGGAAACCGTTACGATTCAGATTACCCGTGCAAGCTGCGAGCATGCAAAGAAGGAAGTAAAGGGAGCTGTCAAGGCAACCTGTATCGCAGAGGGAACTACGGGTGAGACCTGGTGTCTGGTATGCGGTAAGAAATTAGATGACGGTGTTGCAACGCCGAAGGATACGGCGAACCATACGAATCTTGTAAGCAGACAGCTCAGACCGGCAACGACCACGCAGGAGGGCATCATGTCCTATGCGTGCAGCGACTGTGGCTACTATGCGGAAAAGGCGATTGAAAAGCTTGTATCTGGAGGCTCTTCCAGCACAGGAAGCAGCAACAGTTCCGGAAGCAGCTCCGGACATCACAGTGGAAGCACAGGAAGCAACTCAGGCAGGAAGGATTCTACGGCAGCGCAGTCAGCAAACCAGGCACCGGCTCCGACGCCTGCACCCGCTCCTATGCCAGTACCGACTCCAGCTCCGGCGCAGCCGGCAAACCCGATAAGATCGCAGGGCAATGCAGCTGCAGAGCAGGGTGAGCAGGCAATGCCTTTTATCCGCGGAGAGGACGGCAAGGAAGGCTGGGAGGTCATTAAGGCAGAGACAGCGGCACGCGCAGAGGGCGAGAGGGTCACTGTTGATATGAACGGTGCAAGCGTAGTGCCGGGCGATGTATTCGATGAGATACGAGGAAAGAACGTAACGATAGAATTCGACCTGGGAGGTGGCATTTCCTGGTCCGTAAATGGAAAGAGCGTCTCAGATAAGGTCGGAGATATTGACTTTGGGGTAACGTATGGCGAAGAGGCGTCGGATGCGATTCCGGTAGACCTTATCAATGCGCTGACAGGCGAGAGGACTTCGATGAATGTAACACTTGCCTATGAAGGAAGGTTTGGCTTTGAGGCAGTCCTGCGTATCAACGTAGGGGCAGCTAACCAGGGGCTTGTGGCAAACCTCTTCTACTACAATGAAAGCACGAGGGAACTGGAATTCATCAGTGCAGGAGAGGTAGATGCGGAAGGCTTTGCTTATCTTAGATTTACCCATGCTTCGGACTATACCATCGTGTTAGATGAGGCTTCGATGGAGGAAGCAGCCCTAACAGATACCACAGGCGCAGCAGGAAGCGATGGAGCTGAGAGTGCAGAGACGGCTTCCGAGGATAGCGTAAAGGATAACTCTGATACGGAGAGCAGGGCAGCGTTTATCTGGCTGATAGCCTTTGCAGGAATCGCAGCAGCGGCAGCGATAGGAGCGGTAGCTGTAAAAAAGCGCAAGGAAGAGAAACAAACCAAATAAATCTATGAGTGGAAATGCTCCTGATTTTGTAATCGGGAGCATTTTTTGCTTTATAGGAAAGTTCTACCTTTGGGCTTGCTAGATATGAAAAGTGCCCGCAAGTTAGCGGGCACAACAAATAAACGATAGGTTTTAGAAGATATAGAAGCCTTTAGCACCAGGGAAGTTTTCACCAAACTCATCGTCTTCACTTAAGAAGTAATCCATATCCAAAGGAAGATAATGTACAATCGCGCCAACGATTAAAAGAAAGAATAGTTTTACGTTTTTCCTTTGCAATGGCGAGATTGATTTTCTTATCATTCTCGCGAGATCTGGCATAAAGCCCATAGTAGCGGATTTGCTTGATTTACTTAAACGATTTATATAATGCATATAACGGAATTAGACATCCGTATTCACATTGGTCAGGAGATGATTCTCATGGAGAAATATTTGTTTCATTCGATATCAAACTCAGAGAATCTTGGAATTGTAACTGTCCTAGATTATGAAATACGATTGAACTCATATTTGTC
>OGJI01002247.1_pt1 | contig 18195 bp, 20 predicted proteins | sample 1572031 | NCBI WGS metagenome assembly OGJI01 (sample SAMEA2582119, study PRJEB24529) | metagenome | biome: Human gut stool | place: China | collected 2011
AATACCTGCCTGTCACGCAGGGGGTCGCGGGTTCGAGTCCCGTCCGTTCCGCCACTTATTAAGAAGCCTCGAGTTAACGCTCGAGGTTTTTTTTCGTCTGTATATCTATTATTGCCAGAATCGCAAAAATCCTCTGCATTTTACGCTCTTTTTCCTCAACAGTCTGAAGCCCATAATCACCTCAGTTAACGAAAATAGCATTAAAAGAGGCATATTATGGCTATCCCTGCATTTGGTTTAGGTACTTTCCGTCTGAAAGACGACGTTGTTATTTCATCTGTGATAACGGCGCTTGAACTTGGTTATCGCGCAATTGATACCGCACAAATCTATGATAACGAAGCCGCAGTAGGTCAGGCGATTGCAGAAAGTGGCGTGCCACGTCATGAACTCTACATCACCACTAAAATCTGGATTGAAAATCTCAGCAAAGACAAATTGATCCCAAGTCTGAAAGAGAGCCTGCAAAAATTGCGTACCGATTATGTTGATCTGACGCTAATCCACTGGCCGTCACCAAACGATGAAGTCTCTGTTGAAGAGTTTATGCAGGCGCTGCTGGAAGCCAAAAAACAAGGGCTGACGCGTGAGATCGGTATTTCCAACTTCACGATCCCGTTGATGGAAAAAGCGATTGCTGCTGTTGGTGCTGAAAACATCGCTACTAACCAGATTGAACTCTCTCCTTATCTGCAAAACCGTAAAGTGGTTGCCTGGGCTAAACAGCACGGCATCCATATTACTTCCTATATGACGCTGGCGTATGGTAAGGCCCTGAAAGATGAGGTTATTGCTCGTATCGCAGCTAAACACAATGCGACTCCGGCACAAGTGATTCTGGCGTGGGCTATGGGGGAAGGTTACTCAGTAATTCCTTCTTCTACTAAACGTAAAAACCTGGAAAGTAATCTTAAGGCACAAAATTTACAGCTTGATGCCGAAGATAAAAAAGCGATCGCCGCACTGGATTGCAACGACCGCCTGGTTAGCCCGGAAGGTCTGGCTCCTGAATGGGATTAAGCCTCTCTGACAGCTCCTCCGGGAGCTGTTTTTACATGCTCGCTAAGGAAATCGATAAAAGCCCGGATGCGCGTACTTACCGCACGGTCGCTGTAATAGACGGCACTGAATGGCATTTCCACTGGCAACACTTTATCTGCCATTAACTCCACCAATTCTCCGCGAGCGATTTCTTTGTCGATCATGTAGTCGGACAAACACGCAATCCCGTTGCCACTCAGGCAAAGCTGTTTCAGTGTTTCCCCACTATTGGATGACAAACCGTACTTCACCTCATGTAATTGTCCATCGCTACGGGCTATCGGCCAGGTATTGAGGGAAGCGGGTTCAGTGAATCCCAGGCAAATATGTTGCTTTAAATCGTCGATCGTTTCTGGCTTCCCGTAGCGGGAAATATAATCGGGGGAGGCGATAATTTTTCGATAACTGTTAAATAACGGCCTGGCACGTAAGCTGGAATCCGTTAACGTACCAGCGCGTATCGCGACATCCACTTTTCTTTCGATCAAATTAATAATCGTTTCGGAGGAGACTAGCGACAAAGTGACTTCCGGATAGCGTTCACGGAAAGGCTTAATTAACGGCATCAGAAAGTGCAGCACCACTGGAGTTGCGGCATCGATCCGTAACAGTCCACGCGGTGTATTACGCGTCTCCATAATTTCTGATTCTGCCGCTGCCATCTCCTGCAAAATTGACTGTACGCGACGAAAATAACGCTCGCCTTCTTCCGTCAGGCTAAGTTGTCGCGTGGTCCGATTAAGCAGGCTAACGCCAAGTTTCATCTCCAGCTTTTTCACCGCCCGGCTTACCGCTGAGTTTGCTTGCCCTAATTGTTCCGCTGCCCGGCTAAAGCTGCCGCTTTCGACGACCGAAACAAAAATGGCGAGTTCTTCCGACGTGGCTTTCATTTTTGCTCCTGTTGCAAAATAGAAGAGATATTTTGAATTTATTTGTCATTAAACCATCAGGATGCGTGATATGTCATGCGATTTAATGTTCTCCATAATGAGCAAAATTCTGACCGGTGTAAGCACTTGCTTACATAACAATATACAATTGCTCGTTGAAAGAGTGAGCTAAAATCCCTATAACAGTAGAACCCTCCCGAGTGCGGAAGGGTTGACGTAATAGAGGTTTCAAAGTCAAAAGTGCGAAAAAACACCTATGCCATGCGCTATGTTGCCGGACAACCTGCGGAAAGGATCTTACCGCCGGGGTCTTTTGCGAGCATCGGCCAGGCATTACCACCTGGGGAACCGTTAAGTACCGAAGAGCGTATTCGGATCCTGGTGTGGAACATATACAAACAGCAACGCGCTGAATGGTTGTCGGTATTAAAGAACTACGGCAAAGATGCACATCTGGTGTTATTGCAGGAAGCGCAGACAACGCCAGAGTTAGTACAGTTTGCGACCGCTAACTATCTTGCCGCCGATCAGGTACCCGCTTTCGTGCTGCCACAACATCCTTCTGGCGTAATGACCCTTTCGGCGGCACATCCAGTGTATTGCTGCCCGTTACGTGAACGAGAACCCATTTTGCGTCTGGCGAAGTCGGCACTGGTGACGGTCTATCCATTACCTGACACCCGCCTGTTGATGGTGGTTAATATACACGCCGTCAACTTCAGTCTGGGCGTGGATGTCTATAGTAAGCAGTTACTTCCTATTGGCGATCAGATAGCTCACCACAGCGGCCCGGTCATTATGGCGGGAGATTTCAATGCCTGGAGCCGTAGAAGGATGAACGCGTTATATCGCTTTGCGCGGGAAATGTCGCTGCGCCAGGTGCGTTTTACCGATGATCAGCGCCGTCGGGCGTTTGGTCGCCCGCTCGATTTTGTTTTCTACCGTGGTCTGAACGTCAGTGAAGCTTCTGTACTGGTTACGCGCGCTTCCGATCACAATCCGCTACTCGTTGAATTCAGTCCCGGCAAGCCTGATAAATAAGGTATGTCAGGTCTGCCACAGGGCAGACCAACGTTTGGCGCTGCGCAAAACGTGAGCGCGGTGGTGGCGTATGACTTATCTGCCCACATGCTGGATGTCGTGGCACAAGCTGCCGAAGCCCGGCAACTGAAAAATATCACCACCCGCCAGGGATATGCCGAAAGTCTGCCATTTGCCGATAACGCATTTGATATTGTTATCAGCCGTTATTCTGCCCATCACTGGCATGATGTTGGTGCAGCACTGCGAGAAGTGAATAGGATATTGAAACCTGGCGGTAGGCTGATTGTGATGGACGTAATGTCTCCGGGTCACCCAGTGCGCGACATCTGGTTACAGACGGTAGAAGCATTACGCGATACCTCTCACGTACGAAACTACGCCAGCGGTGAGTGGTTGACGTTAATCAATGAAGCCAATCTGATAGTTGATAATTTAATTACAGATAAGTTACCGCTGGAATTTTCTTCATGGGTCGCGAGAATGCGTACGCCAGAAGCGTTAGTAGACGCTATTCGCATTTACCAACAGAGCGCATCGACAGAGGTGAGAACGTATTTTGCCTTGCAGAATGATGGCTTTTTCACCAGTGATATCATCATGGTAGATGCACATAAAGCGGCATAAATAAAAAAGGCACCGGGGGAATCGGTGCCTTTTTATTATCTGGTTTGTCAGGAATCTGGCATGTTGTTGTTTTTCACAAACAACGTCAGCTTATCGCCTGGTTGCAGATTCGCAGTGTCGCTGTTCCAGCGCATCACATCTTTGATGTTCACGCCGTGGCGTTTAGCAATGCTTGAAAGCGAATCGCCTTTGCGCACACGATACGTAATGCTATCGCTGTTGTTTGCCAGTCGCTGTGCGCTACTGCCTGCACCAATCGTCAAACTTTGGCCTGGCTTCAGCTTAGATCCGCGCAGTTTGTTCCACTGCTGCAAATCTTTGGTGCTTACGCCGAGACGTGAAGCGATACTTGAAAGCGTGTCGCCAGAGCGTACGGTGTAAACACGGCTGTTAAGCGGCGTATTGTCGGCAACCAGCGTCGACTGTACAGCAGCAATTTCGCCTGAAGCCAGAGATTCACGCAGTTGATCTGCATGCTTCTTTGGCACCATCACGTACTGCGGGCCACTTGCGCCCAGCGTGGAGCCTTTTACGCCAGCGTTGAATGTCTTCAGCTTGCTGACGGAAATCCCCGCCATATCTGCTACCTTCGCCATTTCAACCGGGCTGCTCAGGTGCACACGCGCCAGAGCACGGCTTTCATCGGTCGTTGGCAGACGTACGCCATAACGCTTGCTGTTTTTGAGAATATCACTCAATGCCAGCATTTTAGGCACGTACTGCTTCGTTTCCTGCGGCAACGGTAACGACCAGAAGTCCGTGGATTTCCCACGCGCTTTGTTCGTTTTAATTGCCTTCATGACCCGACCTTCGCCGCTGTTATAAGCCGCTACGGTCAGAAGCCAGTCGCCGTCAAACATTTTGTTCAGACGCTGCATCATATTCAGCGCGGCAGTTGTTGAAGCAACAACATCGCGACGCGCGTCATAATTGCGGGTCTGTTTCAAACCATAATTGCGCCCCGTGCTCGGAATGATCTGCCAGATGCCTGCGGCATTGGCGCCAGACGTTGCGTGAGGATCAAAAGCGCTCTCCACTATGGGTAGTAGTACCAGTTCCATAGGCATGTTACGTTTTTTAACTTGCCCTGCTATCCAGTACATATACGGCTCTGCCCGTAAAGTTACATCGTGGAGATAGCTCTTATTGCGTAAATATTTCTGTTTCTGTTCGCGAATCCGGTCATTTTCCGGAATTCCCATCTTTAGCTCGTCGCCAATGAAAGCCCACAAGTCACCATCTGGCGCGATAGACGTCCCATCGTCCATCCATCGTGCCTGACTTGTAAACTTTGCTGCTTCCCCTTGACCAGCTGCAGAAAGGCTCTGTGCGTGCTGTTGAACGTTGCCGGTACTCTGGCAACCCACGAGCAGGACAGAGGCGAGTAATATCGCTTTTGCCTTCATGTGTGTGTCAATAGTTGCTTAAAAGACGACCGATCATAACGGCGAACGGAGCCGATGACAAGAAAGTTTTATCAGAACCTATCTTTCTTTGACCTTAACCATGCAAAACGCTCTTCAGGTTGTTGCAATAATGTTTCTTCATTAATTACATTAATTAAATCAATATCTTCCGTTCTTAAAAAAACATTAATTTGCCGCTCATTTTTCAGAATTACGGGTAGTGTTATTTGATTTTTTGCCCGTAACTCCTTAACTTTACGATAATAATCATTTATGGACAAATCGTGCGGAAGAATACTCAAAGCAAACTTCATATTTGATAAGGTATATTCATGAGCACAACATACCAATGTATCGTCAGGTAACGCACTTAACTTTTTAAGTGATTGATACATTTGTGATGCTGTCCCTTCAAACAACCGACCACACCCACCAGAAAACAGTGTGTCGCCGCAAAATAGATAAGGTTTACTGAAGTAACAGATATGTCCTAAAGTGTGACCCGGCGTAGCAATTACACTAAATTCATGCCCCAAAACGAAGGCAGTTTCGCCATCTTTGACTACCTGTGTTGTTCCCTTATCTTGTGTCTCTTGTGGACCATACACCACAATTTGTGGAAACTTTTCCACCAGTTCTTTTACGCCGCCAACGTGATCGTGGTGATGGTGGGTGAGAAATATGGCCTCCGGTTGCCAGTTATTGGCGGCAATGGCGTTTAATACTGGCTCTGCGTCTCCGGGATCGACAATCAGGCAGCGACCTGCTTCATCATTCAAAACCCAGATGTAATTGTCATCAAAGGCGGGAATACTGTTAAGATTCATAGATTACCTCTCAGTGTGAAACGGAAGGTTGTGATGAAACCGGCAAGAGTCCCTCAAACTGTCGTGGCTCCTGATTGCTGGGGCGATTTGCCCTGGGGAAAGCTTTATCGCAAGGCGCTGGAGCGCCAGCTCAACCCGTGGTTCACTAAAATGTATGGTTTTCATCTGCTTAAGATTGGCAATTTAAGCGCAGAAATCAATTGCGAAGCGTGCGCGGTTTCTCATCAAGTGAATGTTTCTGCGCAAGGAATGCCCGTCCAGGTACAGGCGGACCCACTTCATCTTCCTTTTGCCGATAAATCCGTTGATGTTTGTCTACTGGCACATACATTGCCGTGGTGCACCGATCCGCATCGTTTATTGCGTGAAGCCGATCGGGTATTGATTGATGATGGCTGGCTGGTCATTAGTGGCTTCAATCCCATCAGTTTTATGGGATTACGCAAACTTGTGCCGGTATTGCGCAAAACCTCGCCCTATAACAGCCGGATGTTTACTCTGATGCGGCAGCTGGACTGGCTCTCTTTGTTGAATTTTGAAGTGCTACACGCCAGCCGTTTCCACGTTCTCCCGTGGAACAAACACGGAGGAAAACTATTGAATGCGCATATTCCTGCGCTTGGTTGCTTACAACTTATTGTTGCCCGGAAACGGACTATTCCTTTAACGCTAAATCCGATGAAACAGAGTAAAAACAAGCCACGAATTCGCCAGGCGGTTGGAGCCACCCGGCAATGTCGTAAACCACAGGCTTAAACTTCAACTTGGTAGCCTGTATCTTCCAGTGTGGGATTCATCGCCGCGGCACGAGCCAGTTCATCACAGCGTTCGTTTTCCGGGTGTCCGGCATGGCCTTTAACCCATTCCCATTTGATTTGATGCTGCCCCAATGCAGCATCAAGACGTTGCCAGAGATCGACATTTTTTACTGGTTTTTTGTCTGCGGTTTTCCAGCCACGTTTTTTCCAGTTATGGATCCACTGGGTGATACCCTGGCGGACATACTGGCTGTCGGTACTCAAAATGACTTCGCAATGTTCTTTTAACGCCTCCAGCGCGACAATAGCGGCCATCAACTCCATACGGTTGTTGGTGGTGCGGGTGTAGCCAGCGCTAAAGGTTTTCTCGCGTCCGCGATAGCGTAAAATAGCGCCGTAACCCCCAGGTCCTGGATTGCCCAGACACGAACCATCGGTGAAAATTTCTACCTGTTTAAGCATCTCTGGTAGACTTCCTGTAATTGAATCGAACTGTAAAACGACAAGTCTGACATAAATGACCGCTATGAGCACTGCAATTACACGCCAGATCGTTCTCGATACCGAAACCACCGGTATGAACCAGATTGGTGCGCACTATGAAGGCCACAAGATCATTGAGATTGGTGCCGTTGAAGTGGTGAACCGTCGCCTGACGGGCAATAACTTCCATGTTTATCTCAAACCCGATCGGCTGGTGGATCCGGAAGCCTTTGGCGTACATGGTATTGCCGATGAATTTTTGCTCGATAAGCCCACGTTTGCCGAAGTAGCCGATGAGTTCATGGACTATATTCGCGGCGCGGAGTTGGTGATCCATAACGCAGCGTTCGATATCGGCTTTATGGACTACGAGTTTTCGTTGCTTAAGCGCGATATTCCGAAGACCAATACTTTCTGTAAGGTCACCGATAGCCTTGCGGTGGCGAGGAAAATGTTTCCCGGTAAGCGCAACAGCCTCGATGCGTTATGTGCTCGCTACGAAATAGATAACAGTAAACGAACGCTGCACGGGGCATTACTCGATGCCCAGATCCTTGCGGAAGTTTATCTGGCGATGACCGGTGGTCAAACGTCGATGGCTTTTGCGATGGAAGGAGAGACACAACAGCAACAAGGTGAAGCAACAATTCAGCGCATTGTACGTCAGGCAAGTAAGTTACGCGTTGTTTTTGCGACAGATGAAGAGATTGCAGCTCATGAAGCCCGTCTCGATCTGGTGCAGAAGAAAGGCGGAAGTTGCCTCTGGCGAGCATAAATACCTGTGAAAGGCGCTAAAAATAGCGACTTGGGCGATTTTTGCAGCAAACGATTCAAAAGATGAGAAAAACCGTTGACGAAGGTCGAGGCAATCCGTAATATTCGCCTCGTTCCCAACGGAACACAACGCGGAGCGGTAGTTCAGTCGGTTAGAATACCTGCCTGTCACGCAGGGGGTCGCGGGTTCGAGTCCCGTCCGTTCCGCCACTATTCACTCATGAAAATGAGTTCAGAGAGCCGCAAGATTTTTAATTTTGCGGTTTTTTTGTATTTGAATTCCACCATTTCTCTGTTCAATGATTTTACTCTGGCGTAGGTGCGTGATTCTCGCTTGTTGTCTCATTCATTAAAATTCAATAATGATATCGAACCATTCAGCTTAAATATATTTCTAGAGAATAAATTTATATTGATTAAATGAATGTATATTTCAAATTGATTTTGTTTGTTATTATTTAAGTGAGGTATATAATTAGAGTCCGTTATCAATGCTAAATATTCTAATCATTATGACAGGCGAGGGAGTGTCCAATTATGAATTCAAAAAAGCTTTGTTGCATATGTGTGTTATTCTCGCTGCTTGCAGGATGTGCCTCTGAATCTTCTATTGATGAAAAGAAGAAAAAAGCTCAAGTCACACAAAGTAATATTAATAAAAACACTCCCCAGCAACTGACAGACAAAGATTTATTCGGTAATGAAACCACTCTGGCCGTATCCGAAGAGGATATTCAAGCTGCGCTTGATGGAGATGAGTTCCGCGTTCCCCTTAATTCTCCTGTAATACTTGTTCAATCCGGCAACCGCGCACCGGAAACCATTATGCAGGAGGAGATGCGAAAATATTATACTGTTTCCACATTCTCTGGTATCCCGGACAGGCAAAAGCCTCTGACTTGTAACAAAAACAAAGATAAAAATGAGAACGAGGATGTTGCCAGTGCTGAGAATATGAACTGGATGCAGGCACTGCGTTTTGTGGCTGCAAAAGGACATCAGAAAGCGATTATTGTTTACCAGGATATGTTGCAGACAGGAAAATATGACTCTGCGCTGAAATCAACAGTATGGTCCGACTATAAAAATGACAAACTCACTGACGCTATCTCCCTGCGCTACCTGGTACGTTTCACGCTGGTGGATGTGGCAACAGGTGAGTGGGCTACCTGGTCGCCGGTGAATTATGAATATAAAGTGCTTCCACCATTGCCCGACAAGAATGAAGCCAGTACGACTGATATGACAGAGCAGCAAATCATGCAACTTAAGCAAAAGACCTATAAAGCGATGGTAAAAGATTTGGTTAACCGCTATCAATAATAAATTATATCTGCCGCCAGGAATTTCTGGCGGCAATAATACAAAATTCTTTGCATAAGAAATTTTTCTTGACAAAGACAGTGCAAGAAAGGACATGGAATCCGGAGTTAAAAACTGTTTGTTTTAGAATATTTAATTATTTAACTGCTGAATCTTCCTTGCGAGAAATATATCCATTATTACATCTCATGCCATTTTTAATATAGATTGCTCCTGGGAAAATTCCCGTATTATTACCGCAGGGGTGATAATTAGTATTGACATATCCTGTGACAAAAGGAGCTATTAAAGGTGCTATTACGATAGCTATTAGTAAAAATATAAGAGTTAGCTGTATTGTTATGTCTGTGGCGAAATTGACTACCTTCGTTTTTTTGATTAAGAATGATTTTATTATCGTAAGTAAAATTACATGAATATTTAAAAAGGAAAACGACATGAAACCGAAGCACAGAATCAACATTCTCCAATCATAAAATATTTCCGTGGAGCATTTTATTATTGAATATAGAGGTTTAACTCCGGTAAAAAACAAAGAAGCATTGAATGCAGGGAAAAATAATATGGCCATAAAAAACATCGAAAGAAACTCTTTTAATTTAACATGTAAACGCATGGTTAATCCTCATATCATGGGTGGAGTGTTAAGAACATACATAAATGGAGTCATGTTTTCCCTTTTCCATTTATCAAGTTCCTGTTGCCGTTTTAGTCCATCTCTAATTGCATATTTTAATTTTTCTGATAAATGGCATTGAGCATCGATTTCATTTAAAACAACTGTACACACTATCCCTGTCAGTAAAATTGCTCCTCCGACAAGAATTACTGGAAAGCCAAAGCTAACACAGGCAAAAGAAGCCAGACTTCCAATAGCGGTTGCAACACCACCGGCTATAACTGCTTTGGCCACATCCATTGAAAAATCGCCAAGAAAATTAACCAGATCTCGCTCTGAACTCATAATAAATTCTATGGTTCTCCAGGCTACTGAAAACCAGATACAGAACTTAACTCCTTTTATTGATTCAGATAAAGCTCCTCGCCAGCCAATAGCGAGTTCCAGAACTTGAGGCGCTCGTGAAGAGAAAATATATTTACCGAGCTTTTCTAAAAGCCAGGGGCTGGATGTTGTGATTTTTATATATTTCTCTCCAAGTATTTCAAAGTAACTTGCTTTTGTATACTTTAAGGCATTAAGGTTAAATATAATTTTCCCATTGTCATCAAACTCAGTCATTAATTTACCCGCGTTAACTAACCAGGCGAGTGTATCTTTTATACCTGAAGGATGTGTAGTGATAAAATGAATGTAATCAAATGATGTTATTGGGCTGAGTATTTTTTTTGCAACATCAAGTGTCAAGGGAATAACATGATGAGTGTTCTGATGCCTTAACTCATCAATGAGTGGGACGTCGTTAAGATAAGGGTGCTGAGGTACTAGCTGGTTTATCGGCTGAGCCCCCCGAAGAATGTCACCCACATAATCAGCCCACTGTGCATTCTGTGTGTTGTTGTTATTCCTTAAACCAGCCATTTTATCTCTCCGCAATAGTAATTTATTATGTTATTACAGTAAGTTACTGTACACGATCCTGCCATTTACTCATTGCATTCGTACCGGCTAACGTATGCTCCCAGGAAATATCTTCATAAATAAAGGCAATTCTCTCCTGTGGTTCCAGTTCTTTTTCCAGGACAGCATGCGGTGTGACAAAATCAATACTTGATATTCGGGCTTTTGACAGATTTATTTTATAATAAGGCTGGTAAATACCCGCTTTACTGGTTCGGTAGAGTATAAATTCACATATTGCCATTTTTTCATTGTCACTAAGTGCTTTTGCCAGCAATGGTGAGGATTTATCAACCGGTTTGGTGATAATTAATTCATGATGATTGACATTTTGACTTCTTGAGATGGAATGCATTAACGCATAAACCATGATCTGATCTTTATGTTCTGGCTGCGCTTTGTTTCCGACAGAATCAAGCGTTGAGCAACCTGCTGAAATTAGCCCTTGTGTCTCTCCACTCAAAGATAAATAACTTATATTTGCCATGATAATCTCCTTTAATTAAATAATTATTTTTCGGCCGTGGTACCGGTTGCCGCCTCTGGCATGACGTTATTCTTCAGCAGCAGCCAGCGGCTTAACACGCCTTCGAGTCGCTCATTAATTTGTTTTTCCAGCGCATCTGTATTCTGCTTCTGCGCACGGGCATCATGGTACTGCGTCAACAGAGACTCAACGGGTGTTTCCTGCCCCAGTCCCCGCTCCGCCTGCCAGATGACATTTTTGATATAGGAATGGGTTAGTCCCTCTTTCTCGCGCTGCATCACTAGATCTGCAAAAGCATGTAAGTCCTGGCGGGTCTGCAACCAGCCACGCAACTGCGGGCTACTCTGTGCGCGGGTTTTGAGTGCCTCATTCCATTGTGTCGAGGCCTGTTGCTGTTGCAGGCTTTCCGGCCAGCGACTGTCGGCAACACGCATCATCTGCATCCCGGTTTCCAGCGGCTGTACCGGGGAGGTATCAAGAAGTTGTTGCAGCCTGCGCTCATAGTTTTCGAGTTCAGGTGAGGCCATCCACACCGTTGCTGCGCCCTGAGCGGTGTCGTTAACCTGTAACAGTTGCTGCTGCACCGGATAGACCTGCCACCACCACAATGCTGAGGCGACAGCCACTGAACAGGCGATCCCTGCGATAAACCCTCTTACCGTACTGCCTTGCTTTATCACACTGGCCTGTGGGGGATTCTCTGTCAGACTGCGCACTTCCACTTTCATCTCAGGCAGGCCGGGCAGGGGAGGCACTACCGCTTCTGGTGTGGAAGATGCCTGTGTTTCCGGGGCATAAATCAGCGTTCTGACCGTGGTCTGTGCGGCGTTCTCAGTGTTACTCTTCAGCTGGGGTTCAAGCCGTTTACGCGTGTTCTGCATAAAATAGAGCAGATTCTCCACGCGCGGAACGCGCTTCAGTTCCACCTGCTGGAGCTTATCGCAGATAAGCTGCAATGCCCGCTCTGTGCGGTAGATCAGTGGTAGGTCGGATTCCGCAAAGGAGATTTGCTGACGCAGAATATTGCCGGTTCGGGAGTTAAACCAGTCCAGCATTTCAGTACGCGCCGGGCCGCCCTGCGGCCAGAACTTATCCCAGTCGTGGCTTACCATTGCCGCCAGCAGTTCCGCACCTTCGCAGAATCCCGCCAGTCCCTGTGTCCGTGTCCGGGCAAGCGTATAGTAGGTGGCGGTGTGTAAATCCACACCGTTGGCTTTAAAAATCGCCAGCGCCAGCGACTCCACCAGTTTCCAGTTCAGCTCAGGCTGTGACGGGTGGCTGGCTTTGTTTATTTCCTCGCGGATGGCGCTGAATTCCGGCAGCCCGCGCGGGTCACTGCCGGTAACGATAGTTTGTGTCAGTACGTTACTATTCATCCCTGCCTCCTCAGTACAGTGTGTCTGACAGACCAAACTGGCTGAACAACCCACCGCTGAACGGGTTATCTTCCGTGTCGGTATGCACACGGTAACAGTGTTTTAAATGTTTTGGTCAGATCATGATGATCATACACATCAAGCGGGCAGGGCAGGCGCGACGGCTCGGTAAAGGTCATCAGTTCACCCAGCAACCCAGCAAGATCAAGGTAGAAATCTTCCGGGTGGAGCTGGGATCGGCGGGCGCGATGGGTAAACCGGGTCTGGTTACGGTTAAGTAACTGCAACATCATAAATTCCGCCACATCCGCGATGCCGCTCTGCGCCGGAGAGCCAATACGGTTTGCCAGATCGCTTGCCCGTCCGCCAATGGCCCCCTGTACCTCTTTGAGATAAACACGCAGTTTCTTACTGACCTGAATATTCTGGCAGGAGGGGATAAAATCGTCATCCAACGTCAGGGAGCCATCGGCATGGCGATTGCTGATACGGCAAAGCGGGAGCGTAATATAGGCGCTCATATCTTCTGCACCGCTCATAATGCGCGGCGTCAGTTGACCCAGCGTCAATGTTCGCGCGTCACCTTCTTCTGAATGCAAATCCCGGACATCGGCATAATTCAGCCGGTAACGCCCGATTCGCCGTCCGTCGCTGATTTCATTTCTCACATCACTGGCGACCGGCAGAGCGAGGTAGATATTGCGGCTTCTTTCGTCCGGAAAATTTTGCGGGTGCAGCGGATCGGGCAGTGCGTCCTGGTCGGGGATAGAAAAGACGGTGCCGTCGGGCAGTGTGCCTGACGCGCTGTCAATCATGATCTTACCCTGCGCCAGCAGTTCATTGTTGAGGGTGAGTTCGGTAAATCCCCAGGATAAATCATTCATGGCCCGGAAACGCTGGTTATCCAGGTAGTCGTTGTAACGCTGCTGTTGCTGGAAATGGTGTGGGCGCATCAGCATCCCTTCCTGCCACATCACCTTGTTGCGGGTGGTTGCCATAATTATTCATCCTCTTTTTTCATTTCGATGCTGCTTTGACGTACATGCACCAGCAGGCGGTAATGGTGGCCGGTTCCTTCCACCGTCTCGATTTGTTTCCATTCAGTGGCCTGGTCATCGGAGAAATAGGCCACGACACCAATAAACTGCGTTTTCTCATCCAGCTTTACCGGCGGCAGGGTTTTGATGGTGTCCGGCAACAGGTTGAAATCCTGGTGGTCGATATAGTTTTTACCCAACACATCCGGTAGCGGCGTACTGGCTATCTGGTCATAGTCGGCTGCCAGCAATTTTGAGTCGTCAGTCAGGTACACCAGTTGCACATCCACGGCGGCTGATTCACCCTCCGCATTAGTATTGGTGTCCGGTTCAGTCAGCAGGGTGACGGTTATTTCCGAAGGTTGCTCCTTCAGGCTCCCGACCTGGATATCCGGGTTTTTGATCACCTCGCTGATTTTTTTCGCCGTTTCGCAGCCGGTTAATATGACGCACATCAGCACGCAGGCCAGAAACGCCTTCCTGTTCATGCTTCCGGCTCCCGCTGTTTTTCACGAAGCACCCGGTCATAGACCTGGGCGTAGACCTCGTTAAACAGCATCTCAAACCCCTGCTGGCGATCGGAGGCCAGTTCTTCGTAATAATGGCTGTACATTTGCCATGCTCCGGCATCATCCAGCGGCTGGCGCAGTTCATGGCTGCGGCGGTACTGCACAAAGCGGCGCAGCAGATTTTGTGGTGAGAAAGCATCCAGCAGGACACGAAGCGACTCCACAATCGCTGCCCGGTTAGCTTCTTCGTGGTGGCGGACATTGCGCAGGCTTTCACTGACGGCGGCGGGAGCCGCCAGATGTACCGGGCTTTTACCTTCGGCAAACATTACGTCGAGCGCGGTGGCGTAATCCATGTTCAGGCGCAGCGGGTTATCTTCCAGCGGGCGCAAATGTTTGTCTGAGAGGCTGTTACGCTGCTGCTGCAAATCGAGCAGACCTTTTATTGCGGCCTGTAACGTTCGTCCGGCCTCCTCCAGAAAATCATCCGCATCGTCGGAATTGCTCATGGTAAGCGAGCCGCCAAGACCGCGAAGTAAGGGGGTGACCGCAAGGTGGCGTTGCGCCATTTCTGCCGCAGAGACGTCGTCATTACGATCGCCGGGGCTGGCATAAATGGGCGGCAGATCCATAAACGGAGTATTGATCCCCCCATTACTTGCCGGATCGGACAGCGGTGCCGATGGCCGGGCAGCCGCAATGCCTGAAAGCGGATCGCCCGTGGTAATCAGGCTTTCGGACTGAAGTGCCTGGAGTGGATCGGCAGAAAAACCGTTTACCACGGTGTCTGCAAGCTGGTGCCGGTGAGTCATTCCCGGATAGTGTGGCGCACCCTCCGTTGATAGCAGGGTAACCGCATCGCGGAAGATGCGCACTATGTCTACCGCCACGATGAATACGGCAGGCTGGCGGAGAAGACGGACCGCATCCCGGAAGGGGTGATACGGATGCACGACGAGCGGACCCACCACTACCACTACGACAGCCAGCACCGCCTGGTGTTCTACACGCGGATACAGCACGGCGAACCACAGGTGGAGAGCCGGTACCTCTATGACCCGCTGGGCCGCCGGACGGGAAAACGGGTATGGCGGCGGGAGCGTGACCTGACGGGGTGGATGTCGCTGTCGCGTAAACCGGAGGTGACATGGTACGGGGGGGACGGTGACAGGCTGACGACGATACAGACCGGCACCACGCGTATCCAGACGGTATACCAGCCGGGGAGCTTCACGCCGCTCCTGAGAATCGAAACAGAGAATGGCGAACAGGCGAAGGCGCGGCACCGGAGCCTGGCGGAGGTGTTGCAGGAGGACACGGGTGTGACGCTACCGGCGGAGCTGGCGGTGATGCTGGGAAGGCTGGAGCGGGAGCTGCGTGCGGGAGCGGTGAGTGCGGAGAGTGAGGCATGGCTTGCGCAGTGCGGGCTGACGGCGGAACAGATGGCCGCGCAGATGGAGGATGCATACATCCCGGAGCGGAGGCTGCATCTTTACCACTGTGACCACCGTGGACTGCCGCAGGCGCTCATCACCCCGGAAGGCGAAACGGCGTGGTGCGGGGAGTATGATGAATGGGGCAACCAGCTTAATGAGGAGAACCCGCATCACCTGCACCAGCCGTACCGTCTGCCAGGGCAGCAGCATGATGAGGAGTCGGGGCTGTACTATAACCGTCACCGGCACTACGATCCGTTGCAGGGGCGGTATATCACCCCGGACCCGATTGGGTTGAGAGGTGGATGGAATATGTATCAGTATCCGTTGAATCCCATACAAGTGATAGACCCAATGGGGTTAGATGCGATTGAGAATATGACATCAGGTGGACTAATTTATGCCGTATCTGGTGTACCTGGATTGATTGCTGCAAACAGCATTACTAACAGTGCTTACCAGTTCGGTTATGATATGGATGCTATTGTTGGCGGAGCTCATAATGGGGCCGCCGATGCAATGAGACATTGTTACTTGATGTGTCGAATGACTAAGACATTTGGATCAACAATAGCTGACGTGATAGGTAAAAATCATGAGGCGGCAGGGGATAGACAAGGTCAGCCAGCTAAAGAAAGAATCATGGATCTTAAAAATAACACTGTCGGTATTGCTTGTGGCGATTTTTCTGCCAAATGTAGCGATGCATGTATTGAAAAATATAACACTGGGCAACTCTTCGGGTTAGATGGTATAAAAGCAGATAATCCAATAAAAGCAAAGCAAGGGAGTTCAGATGCTTCAAATTATTAGAGGCAAACTTGTCATTTTTTTAATTACCCTTTGTTTATTTGTTGTTTACCTTGGGTTTGATAACAATTCAAATTCTGACATCGTATTTTATGGACATAAAACACCAAAGAGCGTTGAGATATATCTTTCTGAAAAAAATATTATTTATAAAATAATTAATGACCAAAAAATTAGTAGAGGGAATGGTCATTTTATAAGTATAATGGTTAATAATTACAGGACGCACTGTGGAGTGGTTGATATAAATCTTAATTTTTTCAATGATATTCTTTATAGCGTGCGATTAAAAAACATTAGTAAACTGGAGAATATGGAGTTCTGCGCTACAAAACAACGGGTGTATTTTAGTGATAAAAACAAGAAGGCTAGTTATAAAATAATTAATTATGGAGACTATTATGATGTTGATTATTATGATAACAATTTGAAAAATGAAGTTTTTGACTGGATTGGTAAATGGTCATAATGAACAACACCAGAAAGAGAAAAATATAAAATACATACAGAAAGACATGAGAGCAAGGGACGGGGCAGGGCAAGATCATGAAAATTGTGATGTAAATCACGATTTTCATCTTTGCTTTAACGCCTACAGGTGATCAAAATTTAACCTTTGGAATAACTAAAAAGATAAAAAAGGACGCCAGGTGAGTATTCAAAGTTTGCTTGATTATATTTCAGTGACCCCTGATATACGACAACAAGGAAAGGTTAAACATAAATTATCTGCTATTTTGTTTCTCACCGTATGTGCAGTAATTGCAGGTGCCGATGAGTGGCAGGAAATTGAAGATTTTGGACATGAAAGACTTGAATGGCTAAAGAAATATGGTGATTTTGATAATGGCATTCCGGTCGATGACACCATTGCACGCGTTGTGAGTAACATTGACAGTTTGGCCTTTGAAAAGATGTTTATTGAATGGATGCAGGAGTGCCATGAAATCACTGATGGTGAAATTATAGCAATAGATGGAAAGACCATAAGAGGCTCCTTTGATAAGGGAAAAAGAAAAGGAGCAATCCATATGGTGAGTGCATTCTCGAACGAAAATGGTGTTGTACTGGGGCAGGTGAAAACGGAAGCCAAAAGTAATGAGATTACAGCCATTCCAGAGTTGCTTAACCTACTGTATTTAAAGAAAAATTTGATAACCATTGATGCTATGGGCTGTCAGAAAGATATCGCTTCGAAGATCAAAGATAAAAAAGCAGATTATCTTCTGGCAGTAAAAGGCAATCAGGGGAAATTACATCATGCATTCGAGGAAAAATTTCCTGTAAATGTGTTTTCTAATTATAAAGGCGATTCGTTTAGTACGCAGGAGATAAGTCATGGAAGAAAAGAAACACGTTTGCATATTGTCAGTAACGTAACGCCTGAACTTTTGTGATTTTGAATTCGAATGGAAGGGATTAAAAAAGCTTTGTGTAGCATTGTCATTCAGGCAGAAGAAAGAAGATAAATCAGCAGAAGGTGTAAGCATCCGATATTATATTTCATCAAAGGATATGGATGCTAAAGAATTTGCACATGCTATCAGAGCGCACTGGCTGATCGAGCACAGTCTTCATTGGGTGTTAGATGTAAAAATGAATGAAGATGCCAGCCGGATAAGAAGAGGAAACGCAGCCTAAATAATATCTGGAATAAAGAAGATGGCACTGAATTTATTAAGAGATTGCAAAGACATTAAGGGTGAAGAGGAAAAGAAAGAAGGCTGCGTTAAACACAGGGAAAGATCATCAGAAGTTCACTTTTTGTACTAAATAATTCGCATTTTATGT
>OGJI01002252.1_pt1 | contig 18167 bp, 14 predicted proteins | sample 1572031 | NCBI WGS metagenome assembly OGJI01 (sample SAMEA2582119, study PRJEB24529) | metagenome | biome: Human gut stool | place: China | collected 2011
TTCTAATTCTGATATTTCATCTGCTAGAAATGTATCTGAACTTAAACCTAATTCAACTGCAAATATTTTGTCATATTTTTCTTTGAAAATATTTTGTAATCTATCTGTGCAATTTCCATAATAGCTTTTAAATGGTGTAAATATATGTGCTGGTATTAGTATTCCATTATATTTTTCTACTATATCTATTAAATCATATCCTGATAAATCTGATCTTTGCGTACTTAATGTAATATTTTTTATATGATGACTCATTTCTTGTGAGAATGCTTTTATATCATTCAAATGTGGAAAGAAACATATATTATGTGCTGCTCCTTTTTTCCCATTTCTTCCTTTTTCTGATGTTTCTACTTCACTTCCTAATAATATACAAACTTTGTCTTTATAAATTATTCCACCATCTTTTAATTCATATGCTTCTCCTGTTTGAAGAAATTTTTCAATATCTTCTATTACATATGGTGATGCACAATCTATTATTCCTACTATATTTATTCCTTTTCTTTCAGCACATTCTTTTGCAATATTAGCAAAATTCAAACTTCTTGCTGCTGTAATTTTTATTGGCTTTCCATTTTCACTTCTTCCTATGTGAACATGTAAATCTGCAAATACTTCGTACATATCTAGTTTATGCTAGCTAAAAAGCTAGCATATCCTCCTTTTCTTTATTCTATATGTTTTAATATTTTTTCTTTTGTTTCATTTGTAAATAATGATTTATTTTCTGTTTCAACAGTTGTATTTTTCAATACTTCTACTATTTTTTGGTCGACAGTAACAGAATAATCTACAGAAAGTTTGTCCACAAATTCTGGAACATCTTTTGATTCTCTAACTAATTTTTGCAATCTTGCAAAAACAGTTGTATTTACAACACCTTGAATATATACTTTATCAAAAGTTTGTGCAAATTCTCTGAAACTTTCTAAATATCTATTATATTCATTTTTTAGGTTTCTATGTTCTAATAAAACTAATGCTTCATCTGGATTTAATCCTATTCTCTCTGGTCTATCTAGTAACATACCTCCAAATTGATCTACTAATTCTAGAATATCACTTTCAGGTTCTCTTCTTTCTTGTTCACTATATCTATTTACACCTTCACATATTTTACAGAATCTTGCATCAAATCCTAATTTTTTTAATAATTGTGCTCCTTCTATTGCGTATGTTTGTACTTTTCCAATTTTCTGAGCATCATCAACTTTTTTACAATTACATAGTAAACATGCAGTTAATATTAAATTATGATCTAATCTTATTTTAGTATACTTTAAAAACATTCTTGCTATTTCAGTTTTAAATATTGTTGCTTTATCAAAATTAATTCCTAACTTAGGTGCTAAAAAATATATTATTTCTTCCTTGGCTATTAAATCTTCTTCATTTAAAATATATTCTGCAAATTCTTCCATCCTTTGTTTCTCCTTTTTATTAATTATTACATAAAGAATTTATTAAATTCTTCTTCATTTATCTTTTCTTTTGCTATTAATTCTGCAGCTATTGCATGTAATAGATCCATATTTTGTAATAAAATTTGTTGAGCACTTTTATATGCTGTGTCTATAAGTTTTTTTACTTCTTGACCTATTACATCTTCCATATTATTTCCTAATAATTGATATTCATAATTTCCGTCACTACTCTTTAAACATATAGGACCAACAACATCACTCATTCCATATACTGTAACCATATTTTTAGCAATTTCTGTTGCTACTTCTATATCATTACTTGCTCCTGTTGAAATATCATCTAAAACTATTTTTTCAGCAGCTCTTCCTCCAAGTAATGCTATCAATTTTTCTTCCATTTCTGTTTTGGAAATAAATGATTTATCTTCGTCTGATTTATACATTGTATATCCACCAGCTACGCCTCTTGGAACAATTGATATTTCTTTTACTGCTGTTTGTGTTGGTAAAAATTGACTTACAATTGCATGTCCAGCTTCATGATATGCAGTTAATTTTTTATCTTTATCTGAAATTTTTCTACTTGTTTTTTCTAATCCTACTGTAACCTTTTTTACTGCTTCATCTAAATCATCATTTGTTATTGCATTATGTTGATTTTTGGTTGCAATTATTGCCGCTTCATTTAAAATATTAGCAAGTTCAGCTCCTGTAAATCCAGCTGTATCTTCTGCAATACTGTGTAATGAAACATCATTAGCTAATTTTTTATCCTTTGAATGGATTTTTAAGATTTCTTCTCTTCCAGCTATATCTGGTGCAGGTATTGTTATTTGTCTATCAAATCTTCCTGGCCTTAATAATGCTTTATCAAGCATTTCTGGTCTATTTGTTGCTGCTAAAACTATAATTGTTTCTTCTGATGAAAATCCATCCATTTCAACTAATAATTGATTTAATGTTTGGTTGTTTTCTGTTTCTGCGCCACTATTACTTGTTCTTCTTGAACCAATTGCATCTATTTCATCAATAAAAACTATACATGGTGAAATCTTTCTTGCTTTTTCAAATAATTTTCTAACTCTTGAAGCTCCTAGACCTGCAAACATTTCAATAAATTCTGATCCACTCATAGATATAAACGGAACATCTGCTTCACCAGCAATTGCTTTTGCTATTAATGTTTTTCCAGTTCCTGGTTTTCCATATAGTAAAACTCCCTTTGGAATTTTTGCTCCCATTTCAGTAAATCTTTTTGGCTCTTTTAAGAATTCTACAATTTCTTTTAATTCTGCCTTTTCTTCATCTAATCCTGCAATATCATCAAATGTAATTTTTGTTTTTCTTTCTGTTTCTTCATAAACTTGCCCTTTATCACCTAAACCTTGCATTTTATAAATCATTATAAATAGTGCAACCATTATTGCTGTTGGCAATATTGAAAAGAAATATGATGGAATTTGTGAAATTACACTTCTTGTTTTTTGTTCTAATTTTATTTCATTTCCTTCAAGCGTTTGACTTTGAATTAATTCCATAAATACTTGGGTATTTGGTATTATTGCTTTTTTTTCTTCTTCTTCATCTTTTAGTTTTACTTTTAATGTTGTACTTCCAACTGTCATTTCAATTTTTTCTACATTTTTATTTTGAATTTCTTTTACTAATTCTGTATATGCAAGAACTTTATCATCTTGTTCATCATCATTTGTTTGTCGTTTTACTATTAATACTATTGATACAACAATTAGTGCAATTAATAAAATTGTTAATATTACTAATTTTATTATATCTAATTTTTTGTTTTCTTCCTTTTTCTTGTCTTCTTTCATTTTAATAACCCTTTCTAAAATTCCGTACTATACATATTCCTCTATATTTTCATTATGCCTCAGAGCCATCTGGTTCTTGATCATTAGGTGCATCCTTATTTTCATCATCTGTTTTATCTTCATTTTTTGGTTCTTTTTCTTCTTTAGATTCTGGTTCTTTATTATCTTCTTGTTCTTTTATTTCTTCCCTTACTTTTTCTTGTTCTTTTTTTATTTTTTCTACTTCTTCCAATTTCTTTAATAAATCATCTTTCAATAAGAAAATTACTGTTGCTAAATAAATATATGCAATTGTTATATATGCAACTTGGAAATAGCTTATAGTAAATGTTGTAAAATAATTTACTATAATATATAACATATTTAATATCATTGGTAATGTTAATGCATATACAGCCATATTATAAATTGCAACAAACCTTATTCTAATTCTTGTTATCATAGTTGTTAACCAACCAAATGCTGCAATTTCTAATGCATCTATTAATGTGATCATAATTTCAACTAATAATAACGAAATGAATGATGATATCATATATTTTCCATAGAAATTATTCATTTTTGAACTACGCATATATTCTATTAATTGTGTTTTGCTAAATGATTTAACATCATTTCCAGCATAATTTTGAACAAAATCTTTATATGTATATGGACTTATTTTTGTATCTATATTATCAACTTTTGTTCTCATTACAATTTGATTTTTAAAGAAGTATATTGTAACTCCTGTTGCATCATTTTCTGCTTCAAATTTTTCTTTTTCTTCATCACTCTCTAGTAATGGATTTATAATAATTCTATTTATTCCATCATATTGGATATTATCAATTATTATTGGTTCTTCTGTATCCATTTGAATTTGACCATCTTCATAAGAAAACTCTGGTATATTTTGTTCTATATATTCTGATAAATTGAATACGACTTTTTTCATTTCAATAAATGAACTGATTGTCATGAATACTGTTATAAATGCACACATCATAGCCAAATATTTTAATGCTCTTCCAAGGCCTTCTGTTGCCATTTCTGGATATTTTTCAAATTTTGTTATTGAATACCATACTTTTTTAAAAAAGTTAATATTGACAACTCGATATTTTTCATCTTCTTTTTCTTCCATTTTTATAAACTCCTTTTTCAAAATATATTTATAACTTAAATATATTTTCTTTCAATCTTACTATCTACCAACATTGGACTTACTTCAAACATTACTTCATCTCCAATGTTAATATTCTTTCCAGTTATATCAACTGTTACATGAAACATTCCAAGTCTTCCAAGAACTTTGAACTTTTCTCCATTTATTTTCACAAAAATTTGTTGCTGCTTAAATGCATTTTTTATATCTCTTACTATATATCTTATCTTATCTCTTTTTCTAAACATATCTTTATCAACTATTACATTGAATCCATCTGCATATCCACATGGAACTACAGCAACTTTTGTTTCTTTTTTTGTTTGATATGAATTTGAATATCCTATATTATACCCTTTAGGTAATGTTTTTATTTCTGCAACATTAGATTTTAATATTCCAACTCTTTGAAATCCCCATGTGTTTGGAATTGATAATCTTCCTAAAAGAGCAGACCCTATCCTTACTGCATTTAAATACATATTTGTAAATCTAAGAAATGCAGATGAATTACATATATGTAGCATTCCTGTATCAATTTTTTCTTTTTTCAATACTGCTACACAATCTATAAATCTACTAAATTGTTCTTGTGCTTCTTTTCCGTTTCCAAAAAACGCTAATGAAAAGTGTGAAAATGTTCCTTCTATTTGTATATTATTCCACTGTTTAATATTTTCTACCATTTTTTCTTTTTCATTATATATAAATCCATATCTTCCAAATCCAGTATCTATTTTTAGATGAACTCTTGCTTTTTTATTTTGTGCTAATTCATTTACTGCATCTCCTGCTTCTTTAGATCCTATTGTTAAAATAATATTTTTATCCAACATTTTTTGAATATCTTCTTTTACAGCTGTTGATGACATCATTAATATATCTTCTTTTATTCCACCTCTTCTTAATTCTAAAGCTTCTTCAACTGTTGCAACTGCAAACATTTTTACACCATTATCAGCAAGAAATTTTGAATATTGAACTAAATCTAATCCATATCCATTTCCTTTTACAACTGCTATTAATTTTACTTTTTCTCCATTATCATTTTTTCCATTTTTATTTATTATATTATTAATTATTTTTAAATTGTTTTTTATTTTACTTTTTTCTACTAATAGCTCTTTCAATATTTTTCTTCCTCTCGATTATTAATTGCACATTTATTTTTTGAATTTCGTCTTTAATCCTCTTAAATTTCTGAATGTTTTTTCTGAAAATTTATATAAAGAATAAGTAAATGGTTTAAATGGAATATAAACTTCCCCTACAAATTCTGTGAATGTTGCTCCAAATCCTTTTTTAAATCTATATAATCCATATTGTGGGTGATTTTCATCTACAACTCCTGAAACTCCTCTAAAATCATACACATCATCTTTTCTTGCTATTGCCATCTTTATCATTTCCCATTGTAATAAATAATTTGGCATTAAATTTCTATGTTCATTACTACTAGCACCATATAAATACCATGTTTTATTACCATAGAAAATTGGTATTACTCCTGATATTGGCTTTCCATCATGATATGCCATTAATAATTTCATATGTTCTGGAGCCATTTCATCATACATTTTCTCAAAATATGATAATGGTCTTATTATAAATCCATCTCTTGCTCCTGTTTCAACCATTATTTTATGAAAATCTTTTAAATCCTCTCTTGTTCCTTCTTTTACTTCAACACCTTTTTTTATTGCCAAACGCACATTATATCTTGTTTTTGAATGAAATCCTGCAAAAATTTCGTCTTCTGTTTTATTTTTTATATCTAGTCTAAATACATATCTTGGTTGAATTTCTTCTCTAAAATTTTTGGCATCATCTTTTATTTTATATCCTAAACTTGTTACTATCTTTCTATATTCTTCATCACTACTTAAAATATCTGGTTCTGCTTTATATACAATTGCTTTATATTTTTTTGCTAATTCTTTGATTCCATCTGTTAGTTGTTTCATTACAGATATATCATGTATATCACATGTTGGTCCTCTTGACGAATACATTATATTTCCAAAGATAGGTATTTTTCTTATTAAAATACTTACTGCTCCGATTATTTTTCCACTTTCATCTTCTGCTAATACTATTTCATTTATCCAATTTCCTTTTACTTTTGCCCATTCTGGTGATTGTTGAAAATTACATCTTTCATGTTTTTCTAAAAATTCTTTATATGCTTGTCTATCTTTCTCATCTGTTACTATTCTCATTTTGTTTTACTCGTATAATTTATTTTATTATACGAATTTCTCCTTTCTTTTTGACTTATTCTATATTATTTATAATTATTTTTTCATGATTATTGTACACTAAATATATTATTTTTACAAGGCTTTTGGGTCAAAAAAATACTCATAAATATTTCAATTTAAGAACTATTTATAAGTATTTATTTTTTTAATCACAATATGATATAATACATTTTCCATTATTATTTTCTATATGAAATTCAATTACTTCTTCATTTTTAGAGTCGTCTATATTTTTTGAATATCCTGTAGCTATATAACTTTTATCTGAATAATCTCCTTTTATTTCAACTTTTTCTATAACATATTCTGTTCCTGTTAAGCCTACATCATTATAATATAATATTCCATCAATATTTTTAAATAATTTGTTTTCTCTTTGAGCATTAATTTTTTCAAACCATTCTTTTGTCATATATTTTTCTATTGTATTTTCAAAATCAGAATATTTAATATTAGTCTTTTTATAATTATCATCTGTTACATTTACATTATTATATTCACCATTTTTCATTAATCCTAAATCACATAATATTCCATCTGTAGAACCATATCCAACAAATATATTTAAATAATCAGATATTGCTTTTTTTATTTCAGTATTAGAAATTTGTATTTCTTCATTCTTATTTTTTTCATCTATATTATTTTTATCGTCAGTATTATCTACTGTAAGTTGAGATCTTTTTTCTTGCAAATCATTTATTGTATCTTGCATAATTTTTGTATCTTTTTCTAATGAAGATATCTTTTTTTCAGAATCTCTTTTTTCAATACATATATACCCTATTAATATTATAATTACTAACAATAAGCTAATTGTTAATACATTTATTTTTAATGTTTTCTTTTCTTCCATTTTATTCCCTCCAAATTTTCTTTTGCGTATATTTTTTTAATCTATCATTTCTATTTTTTCTATAACTGGTTGATTTTCTTTTAATACTGTACCATTATCATCTTCTATTTTTACATCTTCACATATTTTGTCTACAATTTCGATTCCACTTGTTACTTTTCCAAATGCAGCATAGGCTCCATCTAATCCAGTATAATCTTTATGCATTATAAAAAATTGTGAACTAGCACTATTATAAGCCATCGATCTTGCCATTGAAATTACACCTCTAGTATGAGAAAGTGTATTCTTTACACCATTTTGTGCAAATTCACCTTTTATATTTTCATCACTTCCACCAGTTCCATTACCATTTGGATCTCCACCTTGAATCATAAATCCTGATATAATTCTATGAAATGTTAATCCATTATAAAAACCTTTATTTACTAATTTTGCAAAATTTGCAACTGTAATTGGTGCAATATCTGCATATAATTCTACATTTATTGTTCCATAATCTTTTATCGTTATTTGCGCATGATGTGTTCCTTTTGAATATTTATCTTCATCTTGATTTATATTTTCTTTTTTTGAATTGTTTATTATCATTGCAATAATTCCTCCTATTATTATAATTCCAATTATTATTTCTATAATTATATACCTTTTTTTCATTATGTTCTCACCTCCAATAAATTTTAAAAAATTTATTTTGGCTGGGGCACTGTGATTCGAACACAGGAATGTCGGAGTCAGAGCCCGATGCCTTACCACTTGGCGATGCCCCAATATGAATTAATTCATACTTATATTAGCACAATTAATTTTAATTTGCAATAACTAATAGACATTTTTTATACAATTATCAATGTTCTAAAAAGTGGATATAATTTTAAAATTTATATCCACTTAATTCACTTTCAATTTTTATGTAATTTTCGAAATTTTCTTCCATTATATCATTAAAACTTTTACAATGTGTTTTATATTTTAAATGACAAAATTCGTGTGCTATCACATATTCAATTGTTTCTCTTTTGAATTGTATAATTTCAGGTGAAATTATGATTTCTTTTTTTGATGTACATTTTGCAATTTCACCATCTAATTGTTCTATAAAATAATCTTCTGGTGCAATTCCTAGCATTAATCTTATTTTTTCCATTATATTGTCTATTTCTTTTTTAACTATTTGTTCATACATTTTATTTATTGACATTTTTAAAATTTGTTTGTTTCCTATTTTTCTATATTTATTTGGTAATATTATTTTTATCTCATAATTTTCTTCTATATTTAATTCTGGAGTATCAATATTTGAATATACAACTTTTAAATCATAATTTTTTCCAAATATTTTTACAGATTGCATATTTGAACTTTGTTGTTGATATTCATTTATTTTACTTAAAATCCAATTCTTCTTTTCTTCAACTACTGCTTGAATTTTATTTTGCGTAAAATACCAAGGTGCATTTACAATAACTTCACCATTTTGAATTGTTATATACATATCTCTATTTGTTGCCTTATTTACTGTGTATGTTATTACATTGTTTCTTTTTCCAAATATACTCATCTTAAATTCCTCCTTATTTTGAACTTCTGTTCGTTTTCTTGTTGATGCTATTTTATATCTTATTTGACAAATTGTCAATACTATTTCAAAAATTTTCGAACATTTTTTCGCAGCAACTAAATTAATCATTTTTTCAGCATTTCTGTAGTTCCTTAATCATAATATTTTTATAAAAGAATATTTTTGTACTAAAAGTTGGAGGTCTCTATTATGTATAAATTCAAAATAGTAAAATTAAAAAATTTTATTTTACCTTTTATATTAGTTTTTTTTACTATATGTCTTGTCGTTTTTTCTAATTCTAATTTAAAAGCTGCCAAAAATGGTTTAGTTTTATGGGCCAATTCTGTTGTTCCTTCTTTATTTCCTTTTTTTGTTGCTACTGAATTACTTTCTTATACAAATTTTACATATTATTTAGGAAAATTATTAAATAAATTTATGAAACCACTTTTTAACATTAGAGGTGAAGGAAGTTTTGCCTTTATTATGGGAATTTTAAGTGGCTACCCTATGGGAGCTAAAATTGCAGCTAATTTTAGACAAAATAATATTTGTTCTAAAGTAGAATGTGAGCGTTTACTTAGCTTTACAAATAATTCTGGTCCTTTATTTATAATTGGAAGTGTTGGAATAAGTTTATTTGGAAATTCTACTATTGGTTTTTTACTACTTTTCACTCACTTACTTGCATCTATTTCTGTTGGCTTTTTATTTCGTTTTTGGAAGAAAAATGATTCTAAAAATTTTATTAGTAGTTCATCAAATATTAAAAACAGAACTATAAAATTATCTAGTTTGGGAGAAATTATTGGAAATAGTATTAAAAGTTCAATAAATACTATTTTAATGATTGGTGGCTTTGTTGTTTTGTTTTCTGTTATACTTTCTATTTTAAAAACAAGTAATTTACTTAATATATCTTGTTATTTTATGAAACCTATATTTAATTTTTTTAGAATTCCTCAAACATTTTATTCTGGTTTTATATCTGGAATTATAGAATTAACCAATGGGCTAAATATAATTTGTAATATTCCTGAAAAAAATATTTCTATAAATATAATTATTGCTTCTTTCCTTCTTGGTCTCGGTGGCATTTCTGTCTTGCTTCAAGTTTGGAGTTGTATTTCTAAAACAGATTTATCTATTACACCATATATCTTAGGAAAGATTTTACAAGCTTGTTTTTCTGCATTATATACTTGGATATTTATAAACATTGTGCCATTTTTGAATTTTAATTTATAAAAAATCCATAGTTGAAATAATATCAACTATGGATTTTTCCTTTCATTCCAAATAATTATTTAGGATTATATTTATTATAGATAGCATACACCTCTTCTTCACTAAGTACTTCTTTTTGCAAAAGATTTTGAGCAATTTCTTCTAACATTGTTTTGTTTTGGAGCAAATATTCCTTTGTTCTCTTGTAGAACAAATTCATGAGATCTACACTTCTGTTAAGAAGCCGATTGTTCAAATCAGATCCTGCTAATTGTTCTAAACTAAGACATGAAACAGGAGCAATTCCTATTTCTTCATCAAAACAAAATTCAGTTAAATACTGCTTTACAAGCTTTGTTGTCTTTTCAAGATCTCCTTTCGCTCCACTAGTAGGCGAATTAAAGAACACATCTTCTGCAACTTTACCCGCAAGACTTATCATAATTTCTATTTCAAAATCCTGCTTGGTCATTTTTCCATATTCATTCAAAGGATATGTTGCGACACGTCCAAAGAACTCTTGCGTAGGAATTATGGAAATATCTCGTATTCTCTTGATTTGGGAAAGAAAAACACAAATTGCATGACCCGCTTCATGATATGCAGTTGCTTTCTTTTCTATAAATGTTCTGTTAATTCTTAGTGGAACTGCTTCCTCACAATTTATTTGAGCCTCACAAAAATCTTTGCTTAAAACATTTTTATGATGTTTTTGTTCAGCAATTTCTATTGCCATATTCATAATTTTTATAATTTCTAACGTAGAGGCTCCAATAAGTTTTTTGGCTAATTTCTTCACACTTACGCTTGGATCAACTCTTTTCTTATTGCAACAATATTCAATAATTTGCATTCTATTATCAAAATCTGGTAGAAACATGCTAACAAACATTTCAAAATGTTTAGGACGTTTTAAAGAAGAACTGATTTCTTTAATATTTCTAGTTGTTGCAATAACTAACACATGATCTCTTTTGTTCATTTCATATGCTAATTGTGCAATAATCCTTTCATTATTTTTGTTTTCTTTTCCCATCACATCAAATTCATCAATAAAAATAATACAAGATTCTTTTGCTCTTGCTGCTAAAAACAAGTGCTTTATATCTTTTGCATTATTTATTTCTGAACCAGAAATCATAATAAAAGGTAATTTGCTTTCAGCAATAAATGCTTTGGCAATTAATGTTTTTCCAGTTCCTTTCGGCCCATCAATAAGAATTCCTTTAGGAATTCTTTGTCTTAATCTACATTTTGAAGTACTCCGTAATTCTAATAATCGTATTATTTTTGCCAAATCAGATTTTTGACTTTCATACCCAATAATGTCATTAAAACTTACTTTCATTTTTGCATCTATTTTAAATGCAATTCCCCAAAAGTATCCCATAATAATTTGACCTAGTCTCCATACAATTTTTTGCATAAAATGCCTCCTATAATAAATTTTCAAAGTTCGTACATTATTATTATATCATATTTTACATAATATTACAAGTGATGTTTTGTTCTCTACTACAAAACCCTTATAATTAGATTTCTCTAATTATAAGGGCATTTTTTAATAATCTTTTATTCTTTCTTTTAAATCATCAAAATTAATCAATTTCCAAGACCAATTTTGATTACTTTCAACTCCTGGCACATTAATTCTAGAATTTTCATCAAGTCCTAAAATATCTTGAACCATTATTATTGGCATTTTTGCCTTACATTTTGATAAATATTGCATAATGCCAATATTTATATTTATATCATAACATTCATTCTTTCTTAAAAATTCTTTTAATTTCCATTTATGTTCATCATCTAAAGTTTTATACCAACCATATATTGTATTACAATCATGATTTCCAGGAAAAACTAGTACATTTTCAGCTTCATTATCTCTATCATACAAATTATCTAAATCTATAGTAAATTGTAATATTTTCTGCCTTGTAAATCCATAATGTTCTCTTAATTTTATTGTTTCTTCTCTTATTTCCCCTAAATCTTCTATTATAAAGTTTTCAATATTTACATTTTTCTCTTTAAATAATTCATCAAAAAATCCATAACTTAGTCCATCTACATATGTTCCTTCTTTACCTGTTTTTCCAAATGGTATTCTGAAAAATGAATCATATCCTCTAAAATAATCTATTCTTACTTTATCGAATAATTTTAAATGATACTTAAATCTTTTTACTAAATATTGATAATTATCTTTTTTTATACTTTCTACATTATATACAGGGCTATTCCATTTTTGACCGTTTTCATTAAAATAGTCTGGAGGAGTTCCAGCTTCAAATGTAAACTTTCCATTTTCCATTTCAAAATATTCTGAATGGTATTTAGTTTCAACTGATTCAAATACTGGATATACTGGCATATCTCCAATAATTTGAACATTTTTAGAATTAGCATAATATTTCAATTCCATCCATTGCTTATATAATATATATTGCAAAAATAAATAATAGTCTTTTTCATTTCCTGTTTTTTGGCTCATAAATTCTGCATATTCATTTATTTCTTGCAATATTATAAATTCATAATATTCATTATTAGGTCTAAAATTTCTATATGCTTCTTTATAATATTTTTCTTTAAAATTATCATATATTACTCTATCTTTATTTTCTCTTGTCTCTGCATTTTGTATTAGTTTTTCTTCTTTTAATTTGTCTACTGAAATATAATCTTCTTCCAATGCATAATAACTTACTGGAGAATATGGGTGTTTATCGCATTCGTTTATTGGTAATATCTCCCAGTATTTTATATTATTTTCACTTAATATATCTATAAACTGATATGCTTCATATCCAAAGTCTCCTATTGCATATTTACTTGGAAGTGAAAAAATTGGAAGTAAAATTCCTTTTTCTTTCATATTCTTTTGTTCCTTTCTTTTTTTGCTTTTGCTTAAAATAATTATATATTAATAAGTTTATTTTTTCAATAGATAAATATTAATAATTTTTCTAACTTTATCATAAAAAACCAAGCAAAATTCTATTAAAGAATCTTACTTGGTCTTTTTTTATTTACAACTTAACAGTCATAATTAAGTTTCCATCTTGATCATAAATATCTTCAAAGGCCTCCAGCTTACCATTATTATTTTTTTGATATTTTGCATAATAATAATGATTAAATGTTATTTTGTCATACTTTATCGGAATAAGTTCATTAAAGCCATGGAACTTCATAGCTCCATTTTCTTCTTCCAAATGCTCCAATACTCCGTAATGTCCTTTTCTTTTAACAAGTACAATAAGTTCCCAACAATCTTCTAAAACTCTGATTTCTTCACAACCAAATTTATAGACTTTTTTAGAAACTAAATCATACTCAAAATATTCGCCTCCATTATCAGATTTATGGAAAATAATATCTTCATATAAAATGTCGTTATCAGTGTCAAATACAACAGGAAATAGCTTGTTTCCGGCATAATCATAAACCTCAAAGGTGGTCGAACTATTATAGACTCTTACATAGTCATCGTAAAAATCAAAATCTACACCTTTGAAACTTGATTTTAATTCTCCTTTCGAATTAAATACTAACAAACCTTCTTCTTCAGAGTCAACAATAATTCCTAAAGCAAAATACATATGATTTTTCTTCATCATTTTACAAATTGCTTTATACAATGTTTTTCCACTATAATCAAATATCTCCCATCTAATTGTATGGGGTGTTTTAAATATAGTAAGTGCTTTCACAAACTCAATTGCTATCCAATTTTCTGTTTGGAAGAACGAAACATTAGAGTTTTTTTCATGGTTTACTGCTGTTTTTATATAGTCTCCATTCAAGGAATAAAAGCGAAAAGCTTTTTCACTATTTTCCTTAACAATAAAGACTCTTTCATATCTACAAACACATTCTCCTTCTTGAATCTGAATACCATTATATTCAAAAGTTTCTTTTGATTTTTCCTCCTTATTTTCATTAATAATTTGTACTAATTCATCAGCAATATTCTTTGCTAACACTATTCCTCTAAAATTTACAATTGTCCAGCCACCATTTTCTTTTATTAACATATTTTCGTCAGGGCCAAACCAATAACAATTTTCTTCAAGAAAATCATTAAAACTTTGTGTACCATCAAAATTAGGAATTGTTCCTAAAAATGCATCTGTCAATGTATTATAGATTTTCAATTCATTTTTTGCATTTTTGACAATCAAATAATGATAAGATTCCCAAACTGTAGAACCGGATTCAATTTTTCCTAAGTTAGGAAAGCCTTTATCAGAACTAGAAACTGCTTGTATTTTTCTAAAACCTTCATAAAAAGGCTTTTTAATTAATCTTCCAATTCTTTTAAGTTCTTGAATTCCTTCTTCTCCTTCTACATCATATTTTTGAATAACATTGCCTTCGTAATCTTTAAGATAATATACACCATTGTCAAATAAAATAAACATTTTTTCTCCGAATACAATATTGTAGTTCAGAGCCTTTTCATTTATTATGTCTGATGCATCTCCAAATGATACTTCTCCGAGTAATTTTCCTTTCATATTGTATATCCGAACTGTTTTTTTACCTCCAAAAATAACAACACATTTTGCAAAGATAAACATTCTTTCTCCAACATTCAAAGCAGGTACATTAATCTTTTCCATAATGATGTCCTTTCTGTTTTGATATTTATGTTTTTCTATAAGGCTTCTTGAGCCTCATCTTGGCTATTATATCATGTATTTTATGTAAAATCAATTAATTTATTAAATTTGGTAATGAACTCAAAAATAAAAAGCAAGAAACTTTTTTAGTCTCCTGCCTTTATTTCTGACATAAAGTCAAATTATTTTATTATTGCTTTTCTTCCTAAATATTGAGCAACATCACCTAATTGATGTTCGATATTTAATAATCTATTATATTTAGCAACTCTATCTGTTCTACATGGTGCACCTGTTTTGATTTGTCCAGCATTCATTGCAACTGCAACATCTGCTAATGTTGTATCTTCTGTTTCACCACTTCTGTGTGATACAACAGCTGTCATTCCATGTTTATTAGCTAATTCGATAGCATCTAATGTTTCTGTTAATGTTCCGATTTGGTTTAATTTGATTAATATACTGTTTGTTACACCTAAATCAATACCTTTTTGTAATCTCTTCATATTTGTTACAAATAAGTCATCACCAACTAATTGGATTTTTGATCCTAATCTGTCTGTTAGTTTTTTCCATCCAGCCCAGTCTTCTTCTGCTAAACCATCTTCGATTGAGATAATTGGATATCTGTTTACTAAATCTTCTAAGAAGTCTATCATTTCATCTTCTGTTTTTGTAACACCTATTTTCCAGAAATGATATTGTCCTTCTTTTCCTATTTTCTTTGCTTCATCATATAATTCTGTTGCAGCAACATCTAATGCTAAAGCAACTTCTTCACCTGGTTTATACCCAGCTTTTTCAATAGCTTCCATTATTAATTGAAGTGCTTCATCTTCATCTTTAACGTTTGGGGCAAATCCACCTTCATCACCAACACCTGTTCCTAATCCTTTTGATTTTAAAACAGCTTTTAAGTTGTGATAAATTTCGGCACACATACGTAAACATTCAGAGAATGATTTTGCTCCAACTGGCATAATCATAAATTCTTGTACACTTAATGTTGAATCAGCATGTTTACCACCATTCATGATGTTCATCATTGGAACTGGCATAACTTTTGCATTTGGTCCACCAATATAGTTATATAATTCCATTCCTAATGATGTAGCAGCAGCTTTAGCACAAGCTAATGATACACCTAATGTAGCATTTGCTCCTAATACCCCTTTGTTTTCTGTTCCATCTAATTCGATAAGCATTTTATCGATTCCAGCTTGGTCATAAACATTCATTCCTTCTAATTTTGGAGCTATAACTGAGTTAACATTTTCTACAGCTTTTAAAACTCCTTTTCCTAAATATCTTGATTTATCACCATCTCTTAATTCAACAGCTTCAAAGCTTCCTGTTGATGCTCCAGATGGAACCATTGCTACACCATGTGCTCCATCAAATGTTGTAACTTCAACTTGTACAGTTGGATTTCCTCTTGAATCTAATACCTCTAATGCTTCTACACTTTCAATTTCTAAATAATCTTTCATAAAACTCTCTTTCCTTTCTTATCATATCATGTATATAGTATGAATCAATTATTATAAATGTAATCAAATTAATAATACAACTATTTCATAGCTTCTTCAACAGCAACAGCTACTGCTACTGAAGCACCAACCATTGGGTTGTTACCCATACCAATTAATCCCATCATTTCTACGTGAGCTGGTACTGAAGATGATCCTGCAAATTGTGCATCTGAATGCATTCTTCCCATTGTATCTGTCATACCATAAGAAGCTGGTCCTGCTGCCATATTATCTGGATGAAGTGTTCTACCTGTTCCACCACCAGAAGCAACTGAGAAGTATTTCTTTCCTGCTTCTAGTCTTTCTTTCTTATATGTTCCTGCAACTGGATGTTGGAATCTTGTTGGGTTTGTTGAGTTTCCTGTAATAGATACATCAACATCTTCTAACCACATGATTGCTACACCTTCTCTAACATCGTTTGCACCATAACATTTTACTTGGCTTCTTTCTCCATCAGAATATTTTATTTCTTCTACTACTTTTACTTTTCCTGTAAAATAATCAAAATCTGTTTTTACATATGTAAATCCATTTATTCTTGATATTATTTGTGCTGCATCTTTTCCTAAACCATTTAAAATTACTCTTAATGGTTCTTTTCTAACTTTGTTTGCAGATTTTGCTATACCAATAGCTCCTTCTGCTGCTGCAAAACTTTCATGTCCTGCTAAAAATGCAAAACATTTTGTATCTTCTGATAATAGCATTGATGCTAAATTTCCATGTCCTAATCCTACTTTTCTATCATCTGCAACAGATCCTGGAATACAAAATGCTTGTAATCCTTCTCCAATTGCTTTTGCTGCATCTGATGCCTTTTTACATCCTTTTTTGATTGCTATTGCTGCACCTAATGTGTAAGCCCAAGCTGCATTTTCAAAACAAATTGGTTGAACTCCTTTTACTATTTCATAAGGATTAAATCCTTTATCTGTACAGATTTTTAATGAATCTTCAAAATCTTTTATTCCGTATTTTTCCATAACTGGTTTTATTTGATCAATTCTTCTTTCATAACTTTCAAATGTTACTGCCATCTTTTATTCCTCCTATTTTTATTGTAAGGGAAGACATTTCCCATTTTTACATCTTATTTATTTTTTTTAATTCTATTTCTATGCTTCTCTTGGATCTATCTTCTTTACAGCTTCGTCAAATCTTCCATATGTACCAGAAGCTTTTTCAATTGCTTCTTTAGGATCAATTCCTTTTTTAATATTATCCATCATTTTTCCTAAATGAACATATTTATAACCAATTATTTGGTCATCTTTATCTAATCCTAATTCTACTATATATCCTTCTGTTAATTGTAAATATCTTGGTCCTTTTAATGAACTTGAATATATTGTTCCTACTTGTGATGTATGTCCTTTTCCTAAATCTTCAAGTCCAGCTCCTACTGGAAGTCCACCTTCTGAGAAAGCTGTTTGAGTTCTACCATATACTATTTGTAAGAATAATTCTCTCATAGCAGTATTTATAGCATCACAAACTAAATCTGTATTTAATGCTTCTAATATTGTTTTACCTGTTAGAATTTCTCCTGCCATTGCAGCTGAATGTGTCATTCCTGAACATCCTATTGTTTCAATTAATGCTTCTTGGATTATTCCATCTTTTACATTTAATGTTAATTTACATGCTCCTTGTTGTGGTGCACACCATCCAATACCATGTGTTAATC
>OGJI01002253.1_pt1 | contig 18153 bp, 19 predicted proteins | sample 1572031 | NCBI WGS metagenome assembly OGJI01 (sample SAMEA2582119, study PRJEB24529) | metagenome | biome: Human gut stool | place: China | collected 2011
ATAAAGTTATCGAATCAGGAGATGCAGATATAATAATTGGAACTCATGCCTTAATTCAGGAAAAAGTTAATTACAATAATTTGACAATGGTTGTTACAGACGAACAGCACAGGTTTGGTGTAAGACAAAGAGAAGCCATTTCTGAAAAAGGTGAACGTCCACACATTATGGTAATGAGTGCAACTCCAATTCCAAGAACATTAGCAATAATAATGTATGGTGATTTGGATATTTCCGTAATTGATGAACTTCCGGCTAACAGACTTCCTATAGCTAACTGTGTTGTTGGAACAGATTACAGACCTAACGCATATGATTTTATGACTAAGCAGATAGCAAAGGGCCGACAGGTTTATGTTATCTGTCCTACTGTTGAATATAGTGAAGCTGTTGAAGGTGAGAATGTTATTGAATATGCAGAAAAATTAAAAAGAATAATGCCTGTATCAGTAAACATTGAATTCCTTCACGGAAGAATGAAACCGGCAGAAAAAAATGAAATTATGGATAGATTTGCCAATAATCAGATTCAAATACTTGTTTCTACAACGGTAGTTGAAGTAGGGGTTAATGTGCCTAATGCAACTGTAATGATGGTGGAAAATGCTGAACGATTCGGTCTTGCCCAACTTCATCAGCTTAGAGGACGTGTAGGTCGAGGAAAATATCAGTCTTACTGCATTTTTATTAATGGTTCAGGAAAGAAAGAAGCATTAGAAAGACTAAATATTCTTTGCAAGTCAAATGATGGCTTCTTAATAGCCAATGAGGACTTAAAATTGCGAGGTCCCGGAGACTTCTTCGGTGTAAGACAAAGTGGTGATTTTGAGTTTAGACTAGGAGATATAATGAACGATGCAAATATATTAAAGCAGGCATCGGAGGCTGTCGAATTAATTTTAAATGAAGAGGTTGAAATTTCTGACAAACAGCGTAAAATAATCATAGAATATGAAAACGATTCTATCAATATATAAAATATTTGGTGTTACATAAAGTAACGGAATGGAGTTTAAAATGAATATAGTAGTTCTTTGTGGTGGAAACAGCACAGAAAGAGAAGTATCAATTAATTCAGGATCAATGGTTTGTGAAGCTTTAAGAAAGAAGAATCATAATGCTATTCTGATGGATGTATACTTTGGACTTGAAGATATAGATATTTTTGAAAAATCAGCTAGCGAATATGATGTTGAAAGTGTAAAGAAGAACATTCAGTCATTATCAGATAAGGTTAGCGAAGACAGAAGAAGTTTCTTTGGTAATAATGTTATTGAAATTTGCCAGAAAGCTGATATTGTTTTTATGGCTCTTCACGGAAAGAATGGTGAAGACGGAAAGTGTCAGGCAGCTTTTGATTTATATGGTATTAAATATACAGGTTCAGGCCATCTTGCAAGTGCAATAGGAATGGACAAAGGCGTTACAAAACAGATTTTTATGTCAAAAGGTGTTCCAACAGCTAAGAGTGTGTGGATTAAAAAAGGCGAAAGCACAGACCTTAAAGACTATGGAATGAAAGTTCCTGTTGTAGTTAAAGCATGTAATGGTGGCTCAAGCGTTGGCGTTGTTCTTGTTCACCAAGAAAGTGAATATGAAGATGCAGTAAAAACCTGTTTTGAATTAGATAATCAGATCCTTGTGGAAGACTTTATTAAAGGCAGAGAGTTTTCCATTGGTGTTATTAATAAAAAAGCCCTTCCTGTAGTTGAAATTATTCCAAGAGATGGATGGTATGATTACAAGAATAAATATAACGGAGCTACAGAAGAAGTCTGTCCTGCCAATCTTAATGATGAATTAACAAAGAAGATTCAAAAGGTAGCTGAGGATGCATGTAATGCTATTGGCTGTGAACCTTATGCAAGAGCAGATGTTATGATGGATGCTGATGGCAATATGTTCTGTCTTGAAGTTAATACCTTGCCGGGAATGACAGCAACATCACTTGTACCACAGGAAGCAAAGGCAGTAGGTATGGATTTCCCTACATTGTGTGATTATCTTGTAGAGTTATCATTAAAAAAGAATAACTAAAATATTTTAATTAAACAATTTTGAACTGAAAATAAGGAATATACTTTTATGAAAAATATGACTTTGGAAAACATTGCGAAAGCCTGCAATGGTATTTATGTTGGAGATGAAGATTTAAAATCAAAAGAAATAACAGGTGTGGAAAAAGATAGCCGACTTATTGAAGACGGTTATTTGTATCTTCCTTTTGTGGGAGAAAGAGTGGATGGTCACGATTTTATACCACAGGTTTTTGATAAAGGGGCTTTGTGTACTTTATCAGAAAAGGATTTGGATAATCCTAAGGGACCTTATATTAAGGTAGAATCAGTTGCAACAGCCCTTAAAGATATTGCCGAATTCTATAGAAAACAACTTAGCTGTAAGATTATCGGAATAACAGGAAGTGTTGGAAAAACAAGCACAAAAGAGATTATTGCGTCTGTTTTGGAAGAAAAATTTAAAGTTTTAAAAACTGAGGGCAATTACAATAACGAAATTGGTGAGCCTCTTACAATTTTAAAAATAAGAGATGAACATGAAGTTGCTGTTATAGAAATGGGCATTAGTGATTTTGAGGAAATGCACAGATTAGCTAAAGTTTCAAGACCTGATGTTTGTGTAATTACCAATATTGGAACATGCCATCTTGAAAACTTAGGAGATAGAGATGGTGTATTTAAGGCAAAGACAGAAATGTTTGATTATGCATCTAAAGATTGCTTTGTTGTACTTAATGGTGATGACGATAAGTTATCTAATGTAAAGGAAGTTAATGGACATGCTCCTGTTTTTTTTGGAATTGACACGGACAGAGATGTTATGGCAATAAAATACGAAAGTCTTGGTATCCGGGGAACAAAGGTTAAAATTAAATATTTTGATAAGGAATTAGATACAGTAATCCCTATTCCAGGCTATCATATGATTTATAATGCAATGGCCGCAGTTTGCATTGGCTCTCATTTCGGAATGACTTTAGATGAAATAGATTCAGGAATCAGAAATCTTAAAGCAATTGGTGGTAGAAATAATATTTTTACAACAAATGGAATAACTGTAATAGATGATTGTTATAATGCAAATCCAATGTCAATGAAAGCTTCAATTAATGTTTTATCACAGGCTAATGGCAGAAAAGTTGCTATTTTAGGTGATATGTTTGAATTAGGCGAAAACTCAAAAGAATTACATAAAGAAGTTGGACAGGCTGCTGTTGGAAAAGTAGACATACTTGTATGTATTGGAAATCTTTCAAAAGACATTGCAGAAGCGGCAATAGAAGGCGGATGTAATACATTGTATTTCCCTAATAAAGCAGATTTCGAGGAAAATCTTTCTGCATACATTAAAGAAGGAGATACTGTTTTAATTAAAGCTTCCAATGGTATGAAGTTTAAAACAATAGTTGAAAAATTAAAAGGTTAATTATAGACAAGAGATTAGACATAAAGTTAGGGGCTGTCGCAAAAGCGGCGGCCCCTTTATTTACTTAATAAGAAATTCCTTTGGAATTTCTATTAAGTAAAAATCCTATTAAATAATTAAATTATGATTATTTACCGCTCATCTGTCTTTCCTGAGCTTCAATCATCTTCTTAACCATCTGTCCGCCTACAGAACCTGCCTGGGCTGATGTTAAGTTTCCGTTATAACCATCTGTAAGCTGAACGCCTACCTCTGATGCACATTCCATTTTGAATCTGTTCATAGCACCCTTTGCTTCAGGAACATTAACTTTGTTAGTGTTACTCATTACTCATTACCTCCAACAATTAAATTATTTAGTAACTAAGTTCATATGAAGTTGTTACACTAATATTATGTGGAAGTTTTATTTTTATAAACTGGTAACTTGTTGCTAATATGACAAAAAAAACCATCTTTCATAAAAAAATAAGACGTCAAATCAATGTGCAGATTTATTTATTATTTTTTAAATAATCTAATATAATGTGGCTATATTCAGTAATGGTATTATCGTTAATACTGTCAGCCTTAATATATTGATTCTTATCCTTATATTCTAATTTAAAACAATTTTCAAAATTCTTAGACTTCGAATCAAATATAGGAAGAAAACTTCCTGAAAACTTTTCATAACATGTGGAAGCAGTGGCAGCCTTTCGAAATTTTTTATCCATAAATTCTCCGATACTTTTGTGAATAGCACGGTCTTCCAATGGAAGAAAATAATAATCCTTATAATTTTTAAAGAAATACTTAAATGTGCCGTTACATAAATTAATTGAAATGTTTAAAGTGTTATTCTGAATATTTAAGTGAATGCCATTAAAGTTATGTGAAATATTAACAGGCACAGCATTGTTTAAAGTTATACTAACAAGTAATTCCTGTTGAATATCCCCGTCAAAATTCTTATATTCATGAATTTCGTAAGAATTAACATTATACTTATATTCAAAAATATCAGATATGGAAAGTAAATCCGTTAAAACACCCATATTCCAAACATCTTCTTTATTATGTAAAAGAAGTGGGAATAGTAAACGTTCATCTTTAGATTCCACATAATGCTTAAAGACTTCAATTAAATCTCCACCTGAAAAAGGATCACTTCTGTTAATTCCAAGAAGTTTCTCAAAAGATTTCTGTTTATTGTTTTCCATTTTAAGAATGTGATTAAGCTTTGAAACCGGTTTGTAAATATCAATACTTTGGTAATTATCAAAGTCAAATTCTAAATTGTATTTTTTACCCCTTTCTGTTACAAACGGTATGTCAAAACTGTTACCATTAAAATGAATAACAGTATCGAAATCCTTTATGAATTTATTAAATGCCATAAGAACATTGGCTTCATCATTAAAATTTTCTGCAAGCCATTGAGTATAACAAAGTTCATCTCCTGAATAGTACATACAGCCGATTAAGTAGACAATACAGTACTTTCTTGAAAAACCTGTTGTTTCAATATCAAAATATATTATTTTCTCTTTTTTTGAAAAATTCTCTATTGGATAGTTAATTTTTATATCCACTTTATTTCTAAATACTAACATAAATCTTATTTTATCAAATTAATAAAAACACAACAAGATTTTTTGATTTTTTTGAAAAATTAAAAATTCTTTTACAATATTAAGTTAATGCCTAATTAGTGAAAAAAGAGTATCAATTGGATGTTATTTACATTGAAGAAATTGGACAAAAGTATTATTATAGAATAGATGTAAAAAATTACGAAGAGAGGTAGAGTTATGTCTATTCTAACATTTAAGGGTGGAGTTCATCCATACGATGGAAAAGAACTATCCAAGGATGTTGCTGTTAGAAAAGTGCTTCCAAAAGGAGAAGTTGTTATTCCTGTTGCACAGCATATAGGGGCACCGGCAAAACCGGTTGTTGAAGTGGGACAGAGAGTATTAAAGGGACAGCTTATAGCAGAAGCGGCAGGATTTATTTCAGCTAACATTCACTCATCAGTTTCAGGAACTGTAAAGAAGATAGAACAGAGAGTTGTTCCTAACGGAAGCAAGGTTCTTTCAATAGTAATTGAAAATGATGAACAATATGAAGAATTTCAATATGAAGCCAAAGAACAGCCATGGTCAAAGGAATATATTAGAGAGGCTGTTAAAGACTGTGGAGTTGTAGGTTTAGGTGGCGCATGCTTCCCAACTAACGTAAAACTTACACCTAAGGACGATAATGCAATCGATTATGTTATTGTTAACGCTGCTGAATGTGAGCCATACATAACATCCGATTACAGAAGATTGGTTGAACAGCCGCAGGAAGTAATCGAAGGATTAAAGATTGTTTTATCTTTATTTGAGAATGCAAAGGGTGTTATTGCAGTAGAAAATAATAAGCCTGATGTTATTGAAAGCTTAAAGAAACTTACTGAAAATGAAGATAGAATACAGGTAGCAGAATTAAAGACTAAGTATCCTCAGGGATCAGAAAGACATATTATTTATGCTGTTACAAAGAGAAAAATCAATTCTTCAATGTTGCCGGCAGATGGTGGCTGTATAGTTGATAATGTTGACACAATTTACAACATTTATCAGGCTGTAAAATTCCACAAACCGTTAACAGAAAGAATTGTTACTGTTTCAGGTGACGGTATAAAGAATCCTTGTAACCTGTTAGTTCCTTTTGGAACAAGTCATAGCCAGCTTGTGGAAGAAGCAGGCGGTATGAATGAATCTGTTGAAAAAATTTTGTCAGGTGGTCCTATGATGGGTCAGGCAATGTTTACTTTGGATGTTCCTGTTATAAAAGGTTCATCTGCACTTTTAGCATTTAAAAACGATCAGGTTGCCCATGCTAAGACAACTAACTGTCTTAACTGTGGAAAATGTGCTCAGGTTTGCCCGGAAGGTTTAATTTGTGCAAAACTTGCTCATGCGGCAGATGCAGATGATATGGAGGCTTTTGTAAAAATGCACGGAATGGAATGTATTGAATGTGGTACATGCAATTACAATTGCCCTGCTAACAGAAACATTACACAAAGCGTAAGAACAATGAAAAGAAAAGTGCAGGCAGCACGTAGGAAAGGGTAAGAGTGAATAAAAAATGTATAACGTATCATCCAGCCCTCATGTAAAAAGCAAGGTTACAACTCAGAGTATAATGAGAGATGTAATTATCGCTTTAATGCCGGCTACAATTTTTGGTATATATAATTATAGTCATCTCTTCGGAGCAAAATACGGATTAAGAAGTGCATTACTTATTATTTTAACGGTAGTTGCATGTGTATTATCTGAATATGTTTTTGAAAAGATTACTAAGAGAGAAAGCACACTTGATGATTTAAGTGCAGTAGTTACAGGTATGATTCTTGCATTGAATCTTCCTTGTACTTTCCCTTATTGGAAAGCAATGCTTGGCGGATTTTTTGCAATTGTAATTGTAAAACAGTTATTTGGCGGATTAGGTCAGAACTTTATGAACCCTGCTTTAGGTGCAAGATGTTTTCTTGTTTTGTCATTTGCAGGAAACATGACTGCATTCTATCCTACAGATGTTAGTGGAGTAGATGCGGCTACAAGTGCAACACCTTTAACTTCATTAAAGAATACAGGGGACAGTGTTGCAAGTCTTGCAGATATGTTTATTGGTAATCATTCAGGTACAATCGGTGAAACATGCATTATTGCATTGTTAATCGGTGTTGTATATCTTGTTGTAAGAAAGATTATTGATTTGCGCATCCCTCTTACATACATAGCAGTATTTGCTGTTTGTATTATGCTTTTTAACCAGAGTACAGATCCTGTTTTCCTTGCAAAACATCTTTGCGGTGGTGGTTTGATTTTTGGGGCCTTCTTTATGGCAACTGATTATACGACATCTCCTATTACAAAAACAGGAAGATATATTTTTGGTATATGTTTAGGTCTTTTGACAGCTATTTTCAGAACATTTGGAAATACTGCAGAAGGCGTTTCATATGCAATTATATTCTGCAATCTTTTAGTTCCATTAATTGAAAAATGGACAATTCCAAGAGCTTTTGGAATTGTTAAGGCAAAAAAGGAGGGCAAATAATATGAAAAATATAATTAAAGATACTCTTATATTATTTGCTATCACTTTGGTAGCAGGACTTGGATTAGGTCTTGTATATAATGTTACAGCTAATTCAAGAGCAATGCAGGAAGAAAAGACTAAGACTGAAGCATACAATACAGTTATGCCGGGGCTTGGAAGTTTCGATAATGTAAGTTTTGACAGCGTGGCTGCCGACAAATATATTAAAGAGCAGATTAACAAAAATGAAACAAAAGGCAATGATTTCAGGAAATGAAACAGAAAAAACAATTAAATCTTACAATGCCACAATTGATGAAGTTATTAAGGCTAAAGACAAAAGTGGTAATGATTTAGGATACATTATTACAGTTACAGATAATGAAGCTTATGGTGGTTCATTACAGATGACTGTAGGTATAAAAGATGACGGAACTGTTATGGGTATTTCATTCCTTTCTTTAAGTGAAACACCTGGGCTTGGAATGAAAGCCAAAGATGATGATTTTATGAGTCAGTTTTCCAACAAGAAAGTAGATTTATTCAAATATACTAAGTCAGAAGCAAAAGCTGACAATGAAATTAATGCAATAAGCAGTGCCACAATAACATCTAATGCCGTAACACATGGTGTAAACGGTGCTATTTACTGTGTAGACTTTATTACAGGAGGTGGCAAATAATGAACAAATGTATTGAACGTTTATATAATGGTATTATAAAAGAAAATCCTACTTTTGTATTAATTCTCGGTATGTGTCCTACACTTGCCGTTACTTCATCATTAGTTAACGGTGCGGGAATGGGACTTAGTACAATGGCAGTTTTGGTATTGTCTAACATGGTTATTTCAATGCTTAGAAATATTATTCCTAACGGAGTGAGAGTTCCTGCATTTATCGTAATTGTAGCCAGCTTTGTTACAATTTTGCAGTTTTTATTAGAGGCATATTTACCATCACTTAATAGTGCCCTTGGTATTTATATTCCTTTAATTGTTGTTAACTGTATTATTTTAGGAAGAGCAGAAAGTTATGCATCAAAGAATCCTGTTTTACCATCAATTTTTGACGGACTTGGAATGGGACTTGGATTTACAATTGCCTTATCTTTATTAGGTGGTTTCAGAGAAATCTTAGGTGCAGGTACAATTCTTGGAATTAATATTCCACATTGGGACGGTATTGGAATCTTTGTTATGGCACCGGGAGCATTCTTTGTTCTTGCTGCTTTAATTGCAATACAGAACCAGATTAGAATAAGTCATGGCAAAAAGCCTAGAAAGCTTCAGTGCGAACAGGGCTGTGCAGGTTGTACAGGCTGTGGCAGTGATTATTCACAGTGTAATAAAGAAGAAAAGGAGGAAGCATAAATGGCAGAATGTATGTTAATAGCAGTAGGTGCTGCTTTAGTTAATAATGTAGTATTAAGTCAGTTCTTAGGATTATGCCCATTCCTTGGAGTATCAAAAAAGACAGATACAGCGGCAGGTATGGGAGCAGCTGTTATCTTTGTTATAATGATTGCATCAGCAGTTACATATGGTGTATATTATGCAATTCTTACACCACTTAATCTTGAATATTTACAGACTATTGTATTTATTCTTGTAATTGCCGCATTAGTTCAGCTTGTTGAAATGATTTTGAAGAAGTTCATTAAACCTTTATATGAAGCACTTGGTGTATACCTTCCACTTATTACAACAAACTGTGCAGTTTTAGGTGTAGCTATTTCTAACATTGACAATGGATACAATTTTGCAGAAAGTCTTGCATGTTCATTTGGAACATCATTCGGTTTCTTAATTTCAATTGTTATCCTTGCAGGTATTAGAGAAAAATCAGAACACAATAATATTCCAAAGCCTTTCCAGGGAACACCTATTGTTCTTGTTTCAGCAGGATTAATGGCTATAGCATTTACCGGTTTTACCGGAGTTATTTAAGGAGGTAAGATATGAGTTTATTAGCAGTTAGTATATCAGTTAACAGTATCTTATATGCCGTATTAATCGTAGGTGGTGTAGGCTTATTTATAGGTATTGCACTTGGAATAGCAGGGAAATTCCTTTCAGTAGAAGTGGATGAAAAAGAAGTTGCAATAAGAGAAGCACTTCCGGGCAATAACTGTGGTGGTTGCGGATATCCGGGATGTGACGGACTTGCTGCAGCAATAGCAAGTGGTGAAAGTGAACCTTCAGCTTGTCCTGTTGGTGGCGCACCTGTAGCCAAAAAAATTGCAGACATTCTTGGAGTTGAAGCAGAAGTAGTTCCAAAAGTAGCTTATGTTTCATGTTCAGGAGACTGTGACAAGGCAAAAGACAAATACAACTATTATGGAAACATGTCATGCCAGGATGCGGCAAACATTCCCGGTGGCGGTGCAAAAGCATGTAGCTATGGTTGTTTAGGACTTGGCTCATGTGTAAAAGCCTGCGAATTTGACGCAATCCATATAGTAAACGGAAAAGCACTTGTAGACAGAGAAAAATGTAAAGCCTGTGGAAAATGTGTTGTAGCATGTCCAAAAGGACTTATTTCAATAATCCCTGCAGATCATCAATACATGGTAAAATGTCGCTCAAAAGACAAAGGACGTGATGTAATGCAGGCATGTACAGCAGGATGTATCGGATGTGGACTATGTGCAAAGAACTGTCCAAATGATGCAATCGATTTTGAATATAATCTTGCAACAATAAATCAGGACAAATGCAAAAACTGTGGCATCTGTGCTGCAAAATGTCCTAAGAAAGTTATAGAAAAATTATCATAGTTTTCTTTCTATGCATAATATTAATAAAAAACCTCACACTATTATAGATACGAAGATTTTAAAATTGTACGGGTTTGCCTTTTGCCGAAAGTGCTCTGAGGCCGTCGGTCCTTAGGAGGCGGGGCAGTGAAACTGCTCCAGCTTCTTAGTACCGCTACGAGCCGAGGGCAGCGGAAGCGTGCTTTCGCAATGGCAAACCCGTACAATTTTTTAGAAATTCGAATCCGGAAAGTGTGAGGTTTTTTATGTTAAATAAAGAGAAGAGAGAAAACTATGAAAAAAATTCTGAATATAGTTTTATTAAGGGTAATATCGAATTGGATGAACAAAAATTGGACCAGTTGTTGCATTTAGAGGAAAATTTTGATTTACTTAAAAGAAAGTTTGATATTGGAGATAAGAGGGCTGTTATTTATTACATTAATGGTTTTTGTAAAGATGATATGCTGCAGAAGATTCAGGAGTTTTTTTGGGGGCTTGATGTGTCTGATGTGGAGGGCTCTGTAATGGATTTTGCCAATAATCAGATTCCTTATTTGGAAATTGATTTGTATGGGGATAAGTATAACGTAGTTACCATGCTTTTGTCCGGGGTTTCCTGTTTGCTTATCGATGGCTTTAATAAGGCTATTTTGATTGATGCTAGGGAGTATCCTGCAAGAAATGTTCAGGAGCCAGAGAAGTACAAGGTCCTTAGAGGTTCAAGAGATGGTTTCGTTGAGACTTTAATTCTTAATACAGCCCTTATTAGAAGAAGAATTAGAAATCCTGAGTATATTTGCAAAGTTATGCGTGCAGGAAAAAGTTCAAGAACGGATATTGCTATTTGTTATATGAATGACAGGGTTGACAGAAAATTGCTTGACCGTATTATTAGTAATATTGAAAAAATAGATGTTGATGCATTAACTATGAATCAGGAAAGTCTTTCGGAGGCGGTTTATAAAGGCAAGTGGTTTAATCCATTTCCAAAGTTTCGCTATACTGAAAGACCTGATACGGTTGCTGCATCTGTTTTAGAGGGACAGATTGCCATTCTTGTTGACAATTCCCCTGCGGCAATGCTTCTTCCCACAACTATTTTTGATGTGATAGAAGAGGCGGACGACTATTATTTCCCACCGGTTACCGGAACTTATTTAAGACTTGCAAGAATGATCGTTACAGTTATGTCATTATTGCTGACACCGTTGTTTTTACTTTATGCAAATAATCCTGAAATTTTGCCGGATTGGTTAATGTTTACTAAAATAGAACAGCCTGAATATGTGCCGATTTTTTGGCAACTATTGATTTTGGAGTTGGCTGTTGACGGATTAAAGTTGGCAGCAATTAACACCCCAAGCACTTTAAATACACCTTTAAGCTTAATTGCAGCAATTGTAATTGGCGAGTTTTCTGTTAATACAGGGTGGTTTAACCAGCAGACTATGTTATATATGGCTGTTGTTGCCATTGCAAACTTTACTCACGAAAATTATGAACTGGCATACTCAGTTAAATTTTTAAGAATAATTATGCTTATTTTTACTCAGATTTTCGGATTATACGGATTTATTGGTGGGATAATTTTTACATTGGCGGTAGTAGGATTAAACAAAACAATTGCAGGAACAAGCTATGTTTATCCTTTGATGCCCCTTGATTTTAAAGTATTTTTGCAAAGATTTTACAGAGTATCATTAAAGGCTAAAAACAAGAAATGAAATAAAAAAGCTAAAATGAATTGGTTTTATAATCAAAAAAACGTTAATGAAATAACTGTCGTTGCAAAGTTTGTCTAAATGAGTATAATAATAGATACAGTTAAGGGAGGTTTATATGGCAGCTAAAACTAAAGAAAAGGAAACCGTAGTGGTTAAGACTCAGGAAGAAATGTACTTAGATGCAGAAAGACTTTTAAAAGCTACTGAATGCTTAACAAGAGATAAAGAAAAGGCAGAGTTTTTTAAAAATCTTGCTGATAGATATAAAGACTTGGGAGAATATGAGGATTCAAAAGATAAATATGAAGAATGCTTAAAGAAACACAAATATTATAAGGAACAGTCCAAGATAGTGAAGGAAGTTCAGCCTAAGGAAGAAGATTTTAACGAGAACAAAAGCAAGAGTAATGGAATTATTGGAAAAGTTATTATAGGTCTTGTTATTGTACTTGTTATTGCCGCAGCCGGTGGAATTGTATATCTAAAGACTAAACCCGGAAGGTACCAGAGAGCAACTTTTTATGAAAACAAGGGTAATTACGAGAAGTCTTATAAGATGTTTAAGAACTTAAAGAATTACAAAGACAGCAAGGAAAGAAAGAGAGACTGTAAGTATCAGTTTGCACTTCAGTGCTGGAAAGATGAAGACTATGAGCCTGCAATTAAGATGTTTAGGGAATTAGTTGAGTCTGAATATGGTGACAGTGAAGAAAAACTTGCTGATTTAGAAATTGAATACATTAAAAAGCAGAAAATCGGCACAAATGTTATATTTGGTAATTTTCATTGGCTTATATTAGAAAATGATGGAGATAAAGTACTTCTTGTGAAATCCGAACCAATTAACGGATTAGCCTATAATGAAGGAGATGAAGCTACAACATGGAGTGAATGTACTTTAAGAGAATACTTAAATGGTTCATTTTTAGATGGAACATTTGGTCTAAATATGCAAAAGAAAATTTTAGATACAAATATTAAGGTTGAAAATAATAGTACATATGGTACAAAAGCCGGAAAAGATACAGTAGATAAAATATTTATGCTTAATGGAAGTCAGGCAGAGCAGTATGAAGAAATCTTAAGCAACTATTTAAGAGACTGGTGGTTAATCGGCCCGGGAAATAGCGAAAATACAGCACAGTATGTGTCATACGGCAAAGTGATGGATTATGGATACATTGTTACAGACACAAATATCCATATCCGCCCTGCATTGTGGGTATCAATTAAGTAAAAAACCACTCTAAGATTTGCAAATTATATTAAAACTCCGTGCGAAAAATAATTATCGAAAGCACGGAGTTTTCTGAATTTTTTGGTAAATATAATTGTATAAATTAGGGTGATATGGTATTATAAAGATAGGTAAACATTCGTTTGGTTTTTGAAGCTAAACGATACGGAAAGGTGGTTTTGTCGATGGTAAAAAAACGCAGACTTGACATTATTATTTTAATTGTACTTATTGTAATTGCCATTGGCAGTTGGATAGCAGTAACGGTATTATTTGATGTTAACGGAGACTATGTTGAAGTCATTGTGGACAATCACGTTCAGAAGGTTATTTCCCTTAATGATGACGGCGAATATCAGGTTGATGATGGTGAATATAGTAATATTATTACTATAAAGAACAGAGAAGTATACATGAAAAGCTCCGACTGTCCTGATCAGATTTGTGTTAAACAGGGTAAGATTAAGAAACAGGGTGAGTCGATTATCTGTCTGCCGCATAAGTTGGTAATCAGAATTGCGTCAGAGGAGTATCCTGAAGTTGATTCTAATGTAGACTAACGTTATTGGAAAATGACAAGGGAAAGGATTAATAAGAATTAATGGTAAGTAAGAAGATTTCATTAATGGCTTTATTTACGGCTTTTGCAGTGATTCTAAGTTATATTGAAACTTTTATTCCTACAGTCGGCATTCCTGGAGCGAAGCTTGGTCTGGCTAATTTTGCGGTTATAATGGTTATGTATGCTGTTGGAAACAAAGAAGCTTTTTTTATTAATGTTATACGAATTATAATAATAGGATTATTTTTCGGTAATATGTTTAGCATTTGTTTCAGTATTGCCGGGGCTTTGGTAAGCTTTATAGGTATGGTCTTGTTAAAAAGTACAAAGAGAATTTCTATGATTACAGTAGCTATTATAGGTGGTGTTCTACATAATGTAGGACAGATTATAATAGCTTCTGTTATTTTGAAAAATGTAGGTATTTTTACTTATGTACCTATACTTATGATTGCGGGAATAATTACAGGGACAGTTATTGGAATTCTGTCCAATATTCTTTATAAAAGAACAAGAGAGTACATTAAACTATAGACAATATGGTTTTACAAGGAGATTTTTATTATGATATCCTATATATCAGGAGTAGTTGAAGAGATTGAAAAAGATAAAGTTGTAGTAGATAATAATGGTATAGGTTATGGAATATTTGCTTCCCAGCCTACATTAGAGCAGATTGGAATTGGTGAGCAGGTTAAAATTTATACATATTTTAGTGTTAGGGAGGATGCAATGCAATTGTACGGTTTCCTTTCTAGGCAGGAATTACAATTATTTAAGCTGCTGATAGGAGTAAGTGGTGTAGGTCCAAAAGGTGGACTTGCAATATTGTCAACTTGTCCGGGAGACAGCTTGTCAATGGCTGTTTTGGCAGATGATGCCAAAGCTATTTCAAAGGCACCCGGAATTGGAGCAAAGACAGCTCAAAAGATTATTATCGAATTAAAAGATAAGATTGATATAGAAGATATGATTGCAGGAGAGACAATTAGCAAACCTATGACTAAGGCAAGTGGTGTTGTTGGAGATGCCGTTGAGGCACTTACTGCACTGGGTTATTCCCAGACTATGGCGTATCAGGCAATTAAATCCATCGAAAATGTTGACGGAATGGATGTTGAGGAAATTTTGAAGAAAGCTTTAAAAAATATATTTTAGGATAGTATTATGGCAAAAAGAATTATACAGACAGATTTGGCAGGAGAAGATATTGTTATTGAGAAAGGTTTAAGACCTGAATCATTAGATCAATATGTAGGTCAGAGCAAAGCAAAAAATAATTTAAAAATATTTATAGAGGCGGCAAAATCAAGAAATGAGCCACTTGATCATGTTTTGTTTTATGGTCCACCAGGGCTTGGTAAAACAACACTTGCAACGATTATTGCTCATGAAATGGGAGTTCATATTAAAGTGACTTCAGGCCCTGCAATTGAAAAACCGGGAGAAATGGCAGCAATATTAAATAATCTTGCAGAGAATGATATTTTATTCATTGATGAAATTCATCGTTTAAACAGACAGGTTGAAGAAGTCCTGTATCCTGCAATGGAAGATTATTCCATTGATATTATGATTGGAAAAGGTCAGGGGGCAAGAAGTATCAGACTTGATTTGCCTAAATTTACTTTAGTAGGGGCAACTACAAGAGCCGGACTTCTTACAGCACCTTTAAGGGATAGATTTGGTGTAATTAATAAGCTTGAATTTTATACAGTTGACGAACTTAAGCAGATTATTATAAGGTCAGCAGGATTACTTAATGTAGAAATTGACGAGAAAGGTGCTACAGAACTTGCACGCCGTTCCAGAGGAACACCGCGACTTGCCAACAGACTGTTAAAGCGTGTAAGAGATTTTGCACAGGTTAAATATGATGGTGTCATAACTGAAGATGTGGCAAATCTGGCTTTAGACCTTTTAGAAGTGGATAAGTTAGGACTTGATAAGGGCGACAGATCAATTCTTGAAACCATGATTGATAAGTTTGATGGTGGCCCTGTAGGTCTTGATACATTGGCTGCAGCCCTTGGAGAAGATTCCGGAACATTGGAAGATGTTTATGAACCATATCTTATTCAGAATGGACTTTTACAGCGTACACCAAGAGGAAGAATTGCAACAAGACTTGCATATGAACATTTGGGAGTTCCCTTTCTAGAAGATTGATTTACTCCTAAATTTACATTTTATATGTTTTGTGATAGAATACGTGGTAGTTTAACCAAGGACAAGGAGAGAATTATGTCATCAAAGAATTACATAGACGTTATAATAGATGGAAAGATTTACAATATTGGTGGTTTTGAAAGCGAAGCTTATCTTCAGAAAGTAGCATCATACATTAACAATATGATTGCTGAGTTTAAGCAGAACGAGAATTACAGAGTTCAAAAAGTTGATATGCAGAGGATTCTTCTTGAAATCAACATTGCAAATGATTATTTTAAAGCAAAGAAGCAGGCTGATTTACTTCAGAATGATATTGAATTGAAAGAGAAGGAAGTGTATGATTTAAAACACGAACTTATTGTTTCAGACTCAAAAGCTGAAACAGCAACAAAAGAATTAAATGAAGCCTTAGAAAAGATTAAATCATTAGAAAAAGAAATCATTAAATTACAGACAGAATTAGAAAAATAATAACTTGAAAGAAACGGTCAGGTTTTGCCTGATCGTTTAGTGTTTAATATGAACAGTCATAGAAAAACGTAAGTGGAGGATTTATGAAAGTTGAACTTTTAGCCCCTGGTGGTTCCTTTGAAAGTGTTATAGCAGCATATAATGCAGGTGCTGATGCTGTTTATACAGGAGGGTTAATGTTTGGAGCCAGAGCCGGAGCCAATAATCTTACAACTGAAGAATTAATTGAAGCCTTAGAATATGCACATATTCACGGCAGAAAGCTATATCTTACAGTAAATACCTTGCTTAAAGATAAGGAGATAGAGACGGAATTATATGATTACCTGCTTCCTCTTTATGAAAATGGCTTAGATGCAGTTATTGTGCAGGATATTGGAGTTTTCAAATTTATAAGAGATAATTTTCCACTAATGCATATACATGCAAGTACCCAGATGACAATATTTGGAAAAGATACAGTTGCATTTCTTAAAGATTTAGGTGCTTCACGAATTGTAACTCCAAGAGAGTTTTCTTTAAAAGAGATAGAAGACATAAAGAATGACACTAGGCTTAAGGATATGGAGATAGAAAGCTTTGTACATGGTGCATTGTGTTATTGCTATTCAGGTCAGTGTTTTATGAGTAGCTACATTGGAGGAAGAAGTGGTAACAGAGGAAGATGCGCCCAGCCTTGTAGAATGGAATATGATGTATTAAAAGATGGCAAGGTCTTAAATACCGGAAATAACAAATATGTTTTAAGTCCAAAAGACATTTGCACATTAAAGATTCTTCCCGAAATCATTAAATCAGGTGTATACTCCTTAAAGATTGAAGGACGAATGAAGAAGACCGAATATATTACAGGTGTTGTAAGTATTTATAGAAAATATCTTGATATGTATTTAAACATACCTGATAAGTATAATGTTGATGAAAATGATATAAAAAAACTTGCTGATTTATTTAACAGAAATGGTTTTAATGAAAGTTATTATAAGCAACATAACGGCAGAAATATGATTTCATTAAAGAAACCAGAGTTTAGAAAAGAAAATAGAGAATTTAATCAGTATTTAAAAGAAAATTATAGATTAGAGGCAGATTACCTTGAAAACAAGTCAACAAACTGCGGAAACAATATCACTTACCTGCTTGATCTGATAAAAGAAAAGAATCTCCCTCTTAACAGCATTATCTTATGCCAGGATGCCACCATGCAGCATCGAATGGAAGCCGGGCTTCGCAAATATGTATCTGATAATACTACTATTATTAATTATGCCTCCTATCAGGCGAAACTCATTTTAAACGAAGATGAAACACCCACCTACTCCTCTTCCATTCATGGAATGTGGCAGCCAGAACGCTATCTTACTCTTTTAATGGGGGAAAGACCACGACTTTCCGATAACAAAGATGGATACGGCCCAAAGGGATCTGGATACATTGCACATGTAGACATCCCAGAAGAAGTTATGACTGCATTTAACCACCTTAAAGGAAATTATGCTGAATATGTAAGAGAAGCAAACCCTGAATATGCTGGTTAGCTGCTGATTTGTAGGGTTGGGACAGGAGAGATAGGAACTCTGATAGATTATTTTTCAAATTGATTGATACTTGAAGCAACTTATCAATCCCTTTGAATTAACAAGAAAATAGAAAATGCTAATTTTTAGCTACATTACCATACAGATTTTGATATTAGTTATTTA
>OGJI01002271.1_pt1 | contig 18032 bp, 20 predicted proteins | sample 1572031 | NCBI WGS metagenome assembly OGJI01 (sample SAMEA2582119, study PRJEB24529) | metagenome | biome: Human gut stool | place: China | collected 2011
CCCATGGAATGCGCCTGCCATAAAAGGATTATCTTCCACAGCATTACAAAATTCAACCAGTTTTGTACAGCCATACGCATCTTTATCTTTCGTCAACTCTGCCGTTTCTTTAACAATTTCCCCCATACGTTTTACAGCATCCATATTGATACCCGCTTTAGTTGACCCGATAGCGACAGAACTGCAAATGCTCCGTGTCACGGCTAAAGCCTCGGGAATGGAATCAATCAGCCCCTTACCCGCCGATGTCATCCCCCGATCAACTAAAGCGGAAAACCCGCCAAGAATATCTACACCGACTTCATCAGCTGCTCTTTGGAGTGTTTCAGCAATCGAAACGTAGCTGGAACTCCTGATTCCGCCTGCTACCAGTGCAATCGGCGTTACAGAAATCCGCCTGTTTATAATCGGTACGCCGTACTCACGGGATATATCATGGCTTACCTCCGCCAGATCTTCCGCATTACGGCAGATTGTATCATAAATGTTATTACACAAAGTTTTTTCATCAGAAGAAACACATCCGAGCAGCGATATCCCCATCGTTATCGTCCTTACATCCAGTTTATTCTGATCAAACATACGCTCCGTGGACAGGATATCCTCAATATCTAATTCAAGCATGGTCCCTCCTCAAATGCGATGCATAGCATAAAATATGTCTGCAAGCTGTACACGCACATCCACACCCAGTTCTTTACCAAGCATTCCCAATGCATCTTGTACATCTTTAAGAGTTCCCTTTGCCTTTTCCATATCACAAATCAGGATCATATCAAAAATTCCATCCAAAATCGTCTGAGAAATATCCAGTATATTAATATTCTGCAGTGCCAATTCTTTAGTAACGCCCGCAACGATACCGACACTGTCCGCGCCGATAACCGTAACAACAATCTTTTTCATACCCGTTCTCCTTTCCCCTGACAAAAAGTCATAATTCAATACTTAGTCATTATATCATATAACACCGTATCTTTTATCCATTAGCATTTCGTATTCATCTTTTTATCCCCATAAACAGTATCCTTCTCTCTTTTCTTCTATAAATAATGAAGAGAACCGTGTATAATAAATAACCAAAGAATAGCTCGTTTATCTTTCAGAAGGAGAACTTATGAAAAGTTTAAAATATATTTCCTGGAATGTTAATGGACTCCGCGCTTGTATGAAAAAAGGCTTTATGCAGTCTTTTAAAGAGTTGGATGCAGATTGCTTCTGTCTGCAGGAAACGAAACTCCAGCCTGACCAGATCGAGCTTGACCTCCCAGGCTATTATCAGTATTGGAACAGTGCAGTAAAAAAAGGATACAGCGGAACTGCATTATTTACTAAAATAAAACCTCTCTCTGTTACCTATGGTATCGGTATGGAGGAGCATGATCAGGAAGGACGGGTCATCACAGCAGATTTTAATGACCACTGCCTGGTAACCTGCTACACACCAAACAGCCAGCGTGGACTGGCACGGCTTACATATAGAATGAAATGGGAAGATGATTTTAAAAAATATCTGCTTGATTTATCTAAAAAAAAGCCGGTCATTCTCTGCGGCGATTTGAATGTGGCCCACGAGGAGATCGACCTTGCCAATCCGGCATCAAATCATATGAACGCAGGTTTTACCGATGACGAACGTAATAAAATGACAGAACTCCTTTCCGATGGATTCACTGACTCTTTCCGCTATTTACATCAGGACAAAAAAGATGCCTACTCCTGGTGGAGCTACTTTGCAAAATCCAGGGAAAGAAATATCGGATGGAGAATTGATTATTTCCTCGTCTCCGATATATTGCAGCCGCGGATTAAAGCGGCAGAAATCCATTCTTCCATTTTGGGCAGTGACCACTGCCCGGTGGAATTGGATATTGAAATCTAAGATATACCTGCAAGATTCTAATTATTTATACCATTCAGAAAGAAGGAATTTAAATGACGAATGTACTCATCGTGGAAGATGAGCCTGCCATTTCCGACATGGAAAGGGATTTTCTTGAAGGCGCGGGATACAATCCCTTCATTGCGGAAAACAGTGAAGAAGCATTGCACATGATGCGCAGTGAAAAGATAGATGCCGTTATTCTTGATGTCACCCTGCCGGGAGAAGATGGATTTTCCCTTTGCCGCAAACTGAGAGAAATCACAAACGTGCCCATTCTTTTTGCAGCAGCCAGAACAGAAGACTCTGATATCGTCCGTGGGCTGGGACTTGGTGCCGATGACTACCTGCTTAAACCGCTGAAAGGAACCATCCTTATTGCCCATTTACGTGCGCAGCTTTCTGTCCACATGCGGATTAAAGCGGAACAACTCAATAAATCCATGCCGGAAGAAGGAATTACTATCGGAGACCTCATCATCCGCCCCAAAGCTCGGCAAGTCATCCTTAATGATAAAATTGTATTGCTTACAGGCAAAGAATTTGATCTTCTCTATTTCCTTGCTACGCATCCCAATGAAGTATTTTCCAAAGAACAGTTGTTTGAACAGATATGGAGCTTAGACCCCATCGGTGAACCGGCAACGGTTACAGTCCACATCAATCGGCTTCGCGCCAAATTAAAAAAGGCATCCGGCCATGCTTATGAACGGATTGAAACGGTTTGGGGCTCCGGCTACCGATTTCATGGGAACTGATTTTCTTAAACAAGTAATATCATCCGACAAAAATTTTACGCAATATACATGATGCAAGGACAATATTATGAAAATTTTAATCACAGGCGGGGCAGGATTTATCGGCTCCCACTTGTCTGACGCGCTTCTCGCCGCCGGGCATGAAATCACAATCATAGATGATCTTTCGAGTGGAACAAAAGATTTTCTTCCTGAAGAGGCAGAATTTCTTGAAATGGATATTCGTGATGAAAAACTGACGGATATCTTTAAAGAAAGACACTTTGACATCGTCTATCACGAAGCAGCGCAAACCATGGTTCCCGCTTCTATTGATAATCCCTATCTGGACGCGGATATAAACATCAGCGGTATGCTCCGTGTACTGGAAGCCGCACGCAAAACAGATGTGCAAAAAATTATCTTCTCTTCCTCCGCCGCGGTTTATGGAGATAATCCCGCGCTCCCTCTTACAGAAAATCTGATTCCCGCTCCCAGTTCTTTTTATGGACTTACAAAGTGGATGACGGAAAAATATCTCGCTCTTTACCATAAAATTTACGAACTCTCCTATACCGTCCTCCGTTACAGTAATGTGTACGGCCCCCGGCAAGGTGCTGATGGCGAAGGCGGTGTCATTTATATTTTTGCCAAATCGCTCGCGGAAAACAAGCCGATTACCATTTTCGGAGACGGTCGGCAGACCAGGGATTTTATTTCCGTCCATGATGTTATTTCTGCCAACCTGGCAGCTTTACATCAGGCGGACGGCGAAATTATAAACATCAGCACCGAAACAGAACTGTCGCTGAACGATTTGGTAGCAGAAATGATTGCGGCCCACTCACAGGCGACATCTATCGCTCTTGCCTCTCTAATCAAAAAGCGAAGACACTGTTGCATTGGACTCCTTCAAGAAACATCAAAGACGGTCTTACCGAAACGATTCATTTCTTTCAGGACAGACTTTAAACGATCAAAAAAAGCATTTCCTCTCATGCGTCTGTATAGGGAAATGCTTTTTTGTAAACTTGCTATACGAGGTACTCCGCCAAAACTTTAGCTACTCCATCATTCTCGTTAGAGTCACAAATGATTCCTGCTGCCGAACGGGCATATTCGTCCGCATTTTTTACAGCATAAGAAATTCCTGCTATTCTCAGCATAGATACATCATTTTCTGTATTACCAAAAGCGATGACCTCAGAAAGAGAAATATCCCACATATTGCACAACTTTTGAAGCGCTGTCCCTTTGCTGACTCCTTTTTTATGGACATCCACGAAATCATCTCCCGGGAATACAACTTCTACCTCATCTGAAAAATTCGTCTCTATGACCCTGCGTATCTCTCTGCGGACTGCTTCGGACCCATCCGCAAAAATCAGCCTCGTCGGCTTTTTCTTCGGATGGTAAAATGCATCTCCTAGGTATGCCACAGCCTTGGTTCTGTACTTCTTATACTTTGCTTCCGTTTTATCGGGCTCTGGCAAATAGACCTGGTCATCAAAAAAAGTATGTACCAGCCATCCTTTTTCTCTTGCTGTCAGAAGAATCTTTTCTGCCACGGAAATATCTATCCCATCCTGCCATATCGGTCTCCCGGAACGGCTCATCATGATCCATGCGCCGGTATAACAAATCAAAGGTGTATCAGAAAGTCCCAATTCTTCCGCCTTGGGACGCGCCGCGTCAAACATACGCCCCGTCGCCAGCACGATGCGTATCCCTCTGTGTTCCGCTTTCCGTATAATATCCTTGGAAAAATCGGAAAGCGACATATCATCATGGAGAAGAGTTCCGTCCAGATCAATCGCCGCCATTTTGATTTTCATTCAATTTCTCCTTTATAGGCCATCATCTATTCGCTATAATAGTATGTATCTATTATAACGAACGGAGTACATCCAGTCACATGAAATATCGGTTACTGCTTCTTTTAGCAGCTCTTATCTGGGGCTTTGCCTTCGTCGCGCAAGTCATAGGCATGGATTCCATCGGCCCCTACGCTTTTAACGGGATCCGTTTCCTTTTAGGTTCCCTGTCTCTGCTTCCTATTATTTATTATTATCCTTCCGGCAGAAATCCGAAAGAAGCTTCCTTTTCCATCTGGGTTGCCATTCTTATGGCGGGTATACCTCTCTGCGGCGGCGCCACTCTTCAGCAGGTCGCCCTTCAATACACCACGGCATCAAAAACAAGTTTCCTTACTGCCACTTACCTGCTCATGGTTCCGGTCATCGGTCTTTTCTTCGGACAGGTACTGCGCCTGAACCATATCTTCGGTGTCATTCTTGCCATGGCGGGGGTCTACTTTATTTCCATCACGGAAACACTCGATATCGGATATGGAGATTTCTTAGTGCTTCTCTGTGCCGTCTGCTACGCGGCCCATATCATTCTCCTCAACTATCTGACGCAGCGTTTCCCGCCTGTCACCCTCTCATCAGGACAATTCATGGTCGTAGGTATATGCAACCTTATTCTGGCCTTCTTCTTTGAAACCGTTTCTATTTCAAGCATACTGTCCTCCTGGTGGCCCATTTTATATACAGGCATACTTTCTACCGGTGTCGCATATACCTTACAGGCAGTGGGACAGAAATATCTCCCTGCCACGGAAGCCACCATGCTCCTAAGTCTGGAAATGGTCTTTGGCGGACTCTGCGGCGTACTCTTCCTTGATGAATCCTTTACAGGCAAGCAGCTCATCGGTATCTTCTGCATGACATCCGGTGTATTTCTTGCACAGATACCAAGCCGCACTATACTGCCACTGAAAAAATGAAATAGCCAACTTACGAAATAATACAAAGGAACAAAATGATACTCTCCCCTTACGATTAAAGTCATTACAGCAAGCATCCTCCAGCTGCGCTGCACGCACCAGCTCCTTCTAAAGAAGCCTTTCAGCTTACCTTTTAGTTTCATAAAGTATTTTAGCGAACCGTTATTTAAAAAGGTGGCTTAATAGTAAAAATAAAGAAATGTGAGAGCCCCCTTATCTATAAAAGGGGACCGCTTGTGGTGGGTGATGCTTGCATGTGTCCGTGACACAAAAAATTAGAATGATTCTTCCATGTGTTCATTAAATATTTTATCCATGAAAATACAAACATTTTCAAACTTTGTATCTATTTCTTTATTAGTAAATCGAATGACCCGCAATCCATAGGACTCCAACTTTTCCGTACGTTTTTTGTCATATAAATATTGGTTTGCCCAATAGTGCTGCGCACCATCAATTTCGATAACAATACCTGCTTTTGCACAATAGAAATCAACAATATAAGAACCGATAACCATCTGTCGATTTATAGTGAAAGGCAGTTTCCGTAAGTAATCATACCAGATATGTTTTTCCTGACGAGTCATATTTCGTCTGAGCCTGCGGGACCGTTTCGTGAGTTCATATCGTTTAGGTACCTTGAGAACAAGCATATATCCTCCATTTAGAAATAACTATTCAGCCATAATATAACATGGCCGAAGACAGATGCCTATATACTGGTATAAATACTTAGAAAGATTATCTCTTTTACGATTTGAGTTACTTGGACAAGCGAGTATCCTCAGTCGCACTGCGTGCGCCATCTCCTTATAAACAAGGAGCCTTGCTGTATCTCATTTTTTCTCATAAAGTATTTAATACGAACCGACATTTAGAAAAGGAGTTCTAATGGTAAAAATAAGGATTGAGTGAGCCTCCTTATCTATAAGGAGGGGGACCACGTCAGTGGTGGAGGATACTGGCTCAAGGGAGTGACACGAAAGGTAAGAATGAAACTCTCTCCTCTGTCAGTCGTCTGCCGGCTTTTGTTATCTGTTATTAAGGAGCAGAACGACGCGTAAAAATGGTTCACTTGTCCTTGCGGCTGGTGGGTGATATACCAGTAGCACCAAAACGGCACCAATTAAAAAATCTCGAAAATTTTTTCTCTATACAGGAGATTACCATGAAAGAATTTACCATCACCAAAGCAGAAGAAGGACAGACGCTTTTCAAGTACCTTTGCAAACTCCTGCCCCAGGCTCCGGCAAACTTATTCCACAAAAGCTTCCGTAAAAAAAATATCACATGGAACGATAAAAAATGCACGGGAAAAGAAATTCTCCAGGAAAAAGACAATATAAAACTATGGTTTTCCGATGAAACATTCCATACATTCTCGAAAAAGAAAAAAGCAGATCCCTCACAAAAGAAATCTGCCTTCTCCTTTTCACAGCACATCATCTACGAAGATGAGCATATCCTTATAGTAGACAAACCGGCAGGCATACTGACCCAAAGTGATAATTCCAATGAATCATCACTGAATGACGCCCTGCTGGACTATTATCATTACAATAATCATTCCACAACGAAGCCCTCCGTATGCAACAGGCTGGACAGAAATACAAGCGGCATCGTTCTTTGTGGAAAAACCGTCAAAGGCCTGCAAATGCTGAATGAAATCATCAAGAACCGTACCTTGCGCAAAGACTACCGTTGCATCGTCTTAGGAAAAACAAAAGAACAGGATACCCTGAAAGGCTTCCTTATAAAAAACAAAGCGGCAAATCGAGTCACTGTCATTACGGAGCCAAAAGAAAATACTGTCCCCATAGAAACGAGGTACAAAAGAATCTCCACCATGGAAAAAGCGGGGAATATTTGCTCCTTGCTGGAAGTCCGGCTCATCACCGGCCGCCCCCACCAAATCCGCGCCCACCTCGCTTCCATAGGTCACCCCATCTTAGGCGACAGAAAGTACGGAAACAAAAAGAGCCTTGAAATCTCTGAGGCGCTAAACATCTCCCACCAGCTCCTCTGCGCCTGTTCTATTACATTCCCGGAAATGGAGGGAACATTTGGTTATTTATCAGGAAAAAGATTCTCTTCATTTATAACATGGCAATTTATAATTGTTACAACATAACAAGGCTTCATTAATATTTTTATATTCTAAAAAATACGGAAAAGCTTTTTTCAGGAGTATCTTTGCAACGAATGTTCCTGCCCTCAGCATTTCCGTATTTTTTTGTATCCGATTCCACTGACGATAATTTTACAAAGCCTGTGAAATACCTACTACTCTCTGATTGATTACACTATTGATTTAAAAAAAGAGGCTATCCTGCAGGAAATATCGTTTCTGATTTTATTTTAAAAATTCTTTCAGTCTTTTATAGAAATTTTTAATTTTTTCATATATTCCTGTACAAGTTTTCCCGCTTTTTTTCCGTTTTTGTTGATCATATCTACCACGATACTTCCTGTGGTAGTTCCATCAGCCATTTCTTTCATCTTTTGAAGTTCTTCCGGATGATGACCATCAAGTCCCACCACGATGGGCGTATCTGTCGTTTTCCGAATAACGGAGATGATATCTGCCAAATTTCTTTTTATATCTGCTTTCCGATTTGCCGATTCAACAGAAGATACGATGTACACAAATCCGGTCGCATTTTTCACATTTTGGCAGATACGTTCTTCCGATGCCGGTCCGATAATCTGTATGATATCTATTCCATATGTATCGGCAAAAGGACGTATTTCCATCTGTTCTTCATAGGGCAGGTCGGGAATGGCTACGCCATCCAGTCCGATGTCCTTTGCTTCTTCAAAGAATTTTTTTACTCCATAGTTAAATATAGGATTGTAATAGGTCAAAAATACTAAAGGTGTCTCCGACTGTTTCCGAAATGCTTTTACTATTTCCATGACTTGCGGAAGATGGACTTTATTTTTCAATGCCTGTACATCGGCTTCCATAATAACGGCACCATCAGCAACCGGATCCGAGAAGGGTACTCCGATTTCAATCAGATCGGCTCCGGCTGTTTCCAGATCTTCCATATACCTTAATGTATCTTCTGCTGACGGTACGCCGGCAGTCAGAAATCCAATCAGTGCTTTTCCGTCTTTAAACGCTTCCTTGATACGGCTCATGATTTCCTCCTCATTCTTTCAGATCCTGTCCGCGATAACGGGCAATGGCTGCTACATCTTTATCTCCACGTCCGGACAAAGTAATCAGTATGATTTCGTTTTCTCCCATATTCTTAGCATATTTCATGGCTCCTGCCACTGCATGTGCACTTTCAATCGCGCAAATAATGCCCTCTGTTTTAGCCAGATATTCAAAGGCCTGCACAGCTTCTTCATCTGTAACCGCCATATATTTAGCTCTGTTAATCTTATAAAAATAAGCATGTTCAGGGCTGACACCGGGATAATCCAATCCTGCCGAAATGGAATATACTTCTTCAATATTTCCGTCATCATCCTGACAGAAAAGGGATTTCATTCCATGAAATACACCGATACGTCCTTTCGCAATTGTTGCCGCATGGTAAGGAGTATCGATCCCTTTCCCTCCGGCTTCACATCCGATGAGCTGTACAGCGGTATCATCTTTATAGGGATAAAAGGTGCCGATAGAATTACTGCCGCCGCCCACACAGGCAAATACGGCATCCGGAAGTCGTCCTTCTTTTTTCATCATCTGTTCTTTTGATTCTTCCCCGATACAGCACTGAAAGTCTCTGACCATTTCCGGAAATGGAGCAGGTCCCACAGCAGAGCCTATCAGGTAATGAGTGTCCTCACAGCGGGCGCTCCAATTCTGAAAAGCCGAATTAACAGCATCTTTCAGAACTCTGGAACCGGTTTTTACTGCGTTGACCTTTGCTCCTAAAAGACGCATACGGTACACATTCAGCGCCTGCCGCTCCGTATCGATTTCTCCCATGAATATTTCACATTCCATCCCCAGAAGCGCTGCGATAGTAGCTGCAGCCACACCATGCTGACCGGCTCCCGTTTCCGCAATAAGCCGTGTTTTTCCCATACGTTTTGCAAGCAGCGCCTGTCCGATGCAATTATTAATCTTATGAGCGCCTGTGTGGTTTAAATCTTCTCTTTTCAAATAAATTTTCGGCCCGCCCAGATCTGACCTCATCCTCTTCGCTTCATACAGCATGGACGGACGACCCGTGTAGTTTTCATACAAATTTTTCAGTTCTGCCTTAAATGCAGCATCATTTTTATACTTTTCATAAGCTTCCGCCACATGATTGATTTCACTCATCAAAATTTCCGGAATATACTGTCCGCCGAATTCTCCAAATCTCGTATTCATCATCTTTTTCTCCGTTTTTCACATCATCCGATTTCTTATATTTCCAGTTCAGTTTCCATCATCATGCGCCATCGTCTTCGTGTATCCACAATAATACCTCTTTCCAAAATAAAAACGTCCTCAGCAATTACTGCCAAGGACGGATATACCGCGGTGCCACCTTGTTTCAAGCCTAAGCCTAAGCCTGCTCTTAGCGAAGTACCAACATACTTCCGGCAACTTACGTATGCCTTACGTCATAAGCTAATCGTTTTCACTTTCACCATGCCCTCCGTGGTCCATTTAACAGTCTGCGTTCTGCCGGCTTCTCAATATCCCGGCTCCCTGTAAGTGCACTTACTGTTTTTATCTCCACATCAACGGTTTATTCAATGCTATTAAATTGTAAATTATCATAAAACTTTCCTACTAATCTGTCAAGCCGCTTATTTTCAAATGTATGCATTCCCTTTTACAGACTTATCAGGATTATACATTCCGCAAGCGCTTTTCATCAGTCAGTGAAATCCTGTACTGATACTAACCCTTTTTCGTGTTTTTTCCAAAAGAAGAATATGTTGTCCCCTTAAATACATAAGTAACTTCCCCGGTGGACACATTCAGAGAATAAGCTTCTCCATCAATCGGCGGTTTCGGTTCGCTCTTAAGAAAACCGTCCTTGCCGGTCGCATCCACCAAATCGCTAATCGCTGCAGGGTAGTTTCCATGCTTTGCATAGTGTACTTCTACTGCCGAACCGAGTGTCGATAAATCCGCCTGGATACGCGCTACTTTCGCCTCATCAGTCAAACCGATGAAATTAGGAACTGCCACTGCTGCTAAAACCCCAATAATCGCTACCACCATGAGAAGTTCAATAAGCATAAATCCCTTACGTTTCTTCCCGACCATTTTGCGCACAGCATCTTTCATTCTATGAATACCTCCCATCTAAAAAAACTAATAAATAATAAACGGTATCTTACCGTTTACCCCCTTATATCAACAAAAAACGCCTACTATGAGTAAGCGGACAATAAGTCTATATGACTGAAAAACACAAAATCCCTTTCCGACTCCGTTTCTGTTTCACCGGATCGAATTTCCATCAGGCAGTCAGGGACGCCAAAAATATTTCTATTTACATCAAAATATTTGATACAGGTGCAAATCTTACCATAAATATCTTTCTTTTGCCTTATGCGCTTAAGAAAAAACTTCCTATCCATAGAAAGTTCCCGCTCACCTTTCTCTTATCCGAATCTCAAGTTATCTTATTGAGAATACCGCATAAAACCATACTTAGAAAATCAGATAGTTTTCATATGCATAAAACAAATAATAACTTTCTGCCTTTAGGTTAGCATAAAGGCACTTGATAATGCAAATTATTTCTACATTCAGATAAAGGTATGTCATACCGGCATAAAAAATATTTATCATTTCCTCGAATGATTTGGCTTCAAATGTCAGAAAAGCCTGAATTCTGAGTTTTATTTCATTTTTCCAGCTGCTATTCATTCCAGTATACATATTTTGATCATTGTCATTCCGTAAGAATCCCTTTAAATTTTTGAATAACGGAAATATCAGAAAACTGCCTTTCTCGCCACGCTTGAAAAAATCCGGCCTCTGTAAAAGAAAAAACCGTAAAACAAGGATTATCCCCTTTTTACGGTTCAGTTCCTTTGGACAAAAACAAATTCATTCCGGTATCAATCGATGATATTCAAAGCATATATACGATATTCTTCACCAAGTGCTTCCGTCTTGCGGACCATTTCCCGCTGCAGATTGGAAGCCATATCATAGTCCTTTCGCTTCAATGCCTCCTTCAGTTTGGTACAGATGCATTTTTTATGCCTGCCATCCTTGATAAGCTCAATACGCTTGGTACTGATGCTATCCCAACGTTCTTCATCAAGTTCATCTTCATGAATAAGTTTCTTATAACGCTTAACAGCTGCTTCTGTGTCCGGGATCAAACGATCAATCAACTCATTTTCCCACCGATATACAATACCGGCCACAAAAGAATCTACGATAGCGTCAGAAATACCATCCCCCTGCGTCAAGACAGCCACTTTATCAGGGTTTTCTTTCATAATTTTTACATTTTCCCATACCGTGGCAGGCGGTTTCCCGAATACTGCATCCCGCTCTTCCTGCGTATAATCTTCGAACACATTCTTCTCGCAGCGGTACTCTCTTTCTTTCTGCAGATAATCGGCATCTTCTCCGGCAGTTTTAGAAAGCTCCTTTAAAAGTTCATCAGGTGTCTTTCCGCAATTTACCGCATATTTCACACCATCCAATGCTGTCAGGTACAGGCAGGAAACAGCCAGATAGGTATTTGTAAAGGGATTTGGCGCACGAAGTTCAAATCGGGTCGCCTTTGGATTCCCCAAATCACGAATTAAACCGATCAGGATACTTCTATTCCGAGAGGGCTGCTCCGGTTTATGCCCAAGAGATGTCACAATACAAACCGGTGCTTCAAATCCGGGTTTAAGCCGGTTAAACGCGTCCGTCGTAGATGAAATAAATGGATTGGTCGCTTCATAATTATTCAAGACGCCCATGATAAATCCATATCCAATGGTAGAAAGATATTCTTTTTTCAAATCTTCCGGTGCAAGGAGATTCAAAACTTTTCCATTCTTAAGGCGGGCGGCAAATCCCACGTGGGTATGTTCACCATTTCCTGCAACCCCGATAATCGGTTTTGCCTTAAAAGATACATCAAGACCGTTTCTGCGAAATACTTCACGGATTATAATACGGGCAGTCAATTCATTATCTGCTGCCTGCAACGGATTGGTAGAAAAGAGCCAATCCAATTCCAGCTGTTCACAGACATCAAAAATATGGCCGCCATCATCCACTTTTGATTTAATGCCGCCGACCTCTTTATGTCCCATTTCCACATGCATGCCCCTGGCATCCAGTTCCTCAATAGCCTGTTCCATCGCAGTACGGACATTTCCACGCATTCTTTGCCAATACTGTTCTTTCAAGCGTTGAGAAATGGATAAATGCTGCACTGTTTCCTTTTCACTCGGCGTCTTTACCCAAAATTCCAATTCGGTACCCGTTGTAAAAACAATATCCTGAATTTCACCTGTCGGAAAATTCTCCATCCCCTTTATGGTTTTTCCCGCAATGAGTTTTTTTAATTCTTCCGCCACATAATCACAAGACCGTTTCAAAATAGAACGGGAATCAATAAATTTGTCATTGTGTATAAGAAAACTGGGAATACGCAGCGTTCCCACCGGCAGTCCCGTCGCATCGTCCACATTTTCGTCATTATAATCTACATACCAGTTAACTGTGCTGTCTGCAACAAAATCAACTCTGGCATCATTCAAGGTGGCTATATTCATAAATACAACAGAAGAGCCGTCCGTCTGCACGGCTTTTCCCGCAAAGAAATCATCATAGTCTTTCATAAATATTTCAATCGGAATTTTCTCATCTGTATCATTGCCTGCAAGATCGATTCCGATGAGCGATACAAATCTGATTTCAGGATGCTGTGCCAGTAAAGAAAGAACACCCTCTTTCCCATACTGTCCTGCCGGAATCCAATACAGCAAATCTTTGTTCATTTTAAAACCTCCTATAAGTTTTTTTTAGAACGGCTGTATCCTTTACAACCAAGTTCCACCAAACGAAAATGACCCACTCCCGAAGGAATGAGTCATCTTTGACGTAATATTAACTTGTGAATTAAGAATACATCAAGCATCTTATACTTGTCAAGCAATAAAAGAGTCAGCCGAGTACGTCCCGAACAAGGCGGTTAACCACTTTTCCATCTGCTTTCCCTTTTAGTTTCGCCATGACTGCTTTCATCGCCGTACCAAGATTTTTTCGTTCCGGATCCAAAGCAGAAATCACATCAATAACAACTGCACGAACGGCATCTTCTGTCATTTCTGGCGGAAGATATTTTTCAAGCACAGCAATTTCCTTTTGGGTTTCCTCAACCAGGTCATCTCTGCCGGAATCCTTAATTTCAGCAAGCGTTTCTTTCCGCTGCTTCACTTCCTTCCGGAGGACTGCAAGAACCTGATCATCATCAAAATCCGCGTGTCCATCGTCAATTTCTGCCTGACGAATATGCGCCCGTGCCATACGGATAACGCCTAATGCCAAACGGCCTTCTTCTTTTGCTTTCATGGCAGTCTTCATGTCTGCCATCAGCTGTTCCTTAATTGACAACTCCATCACCTTACTGCCTATTACTTAAACTTACGTTTTCTTGCGGCCTCAGATTTCAGTTTACGTTTTACGCTGGGCTTTTCATAATGTTCACGTTTTCTCACTTCAGAAAGAACCCCGGCTTTTTGGCAGGAACGTTTAAATCTGCGAAGAGCACTATCCAAAGACTCGCCCTTTTGAACTTTAATTTCAGACATCCATATCCCTCCCTCCAAATAGACTGATGGGGTGCTATTGCACACTATTAAATTATAATTTATTGTCATCTAACTGTCAATGAATATTTATTGAATGAAATCATTGTTTCTCTTCAGGGAATGGCGGCCATCCCATTTCTTTTCCGCCTATAATATGTGCGTGGAAATGAAATACTGACTGCCCTGCTTTCTCTCCTGTATTTACCACCAGACGGAATCCGTCTTCTCCAAGTCCTTCATCTTCCGCTATTTTTTTTACGATCAGGAAAAAATCAGAAAAATCATGATTGATTTCCGATGTCATCCCGAGAATATTTTTTACATGAATTTTAGGAATCAACAAAATATGGACAGGCGCACATGGCTCGATATCCTTAAAGGCAAACCAATGCTCGTCTTCATAAATTTTTATACTCGGAATCTCCCCGCTGATAATTTTACAAAACAAACAGTTATTCATTTTCTTCCTCCTTTTGTACCATACCGATCATTCCATTGTCCGTCATCGAATCAATCCATACAGAATACACTTTGCCTTTTTCGACATCTTTATCTTTGATGAATACACGAATATATTCATCAGATACCCCCTCAAAAAATCCCTCTTTTTCTTCTTCCACTAAGACACGGACAATTTTATGAAAAAACTGTTTCCTATAAGCTCCGGCCATCTCTTTTCCCAGTGCTTGCACACGGGCTGCCCTTTCCTTTTTGATTTCCGGCTTTACCTGATTCGGATAAGCGGCAGCCGGTGTTCCTTTCCTTGGGGAATAAGGAAATACATGAATCGCCGAAAATTGTAATTCCTGAAGGGTATCCAGCGTCTCTCTGAAATTCTCTTCCGTTTCACCGGGAAATCCCACAATAAGATCCGTTGTCAAAGCTAATCCGGGAATTTCTTTTCTCAGATTCCGGATAAGTTCTTTATACTCAGCAAGCCGATAATGGCGGTTCATTCTTTTAAGAATATCATCAGATCCCGCCTGTATGGGCAAGTGGAGATGGTGGCATACTTTTGGTTCTTCCCTTATAATACGGATCAATTCATCAGACAATTCCACCGATTCGATAGATCCCAGCCGGATTCGGAGTAAATCAGGGATTCTTACTAATTCTGTCACAAGTGTCGACAATGAAGTTCCATCATGAAGATCTTTTCCATAATTCCCCAAATGAATTCCGGTAAGCACGACTTCCCGATAACCCTTTTCTACTAATCTTCTGATTTCTTCTACCGCATCTGACTGGCGGCGGGACTTCAGTTTTCCCCGCGCAAAGGGAATAATACAAAACGTACAATAATTATCACAGCCTTCCTGTACTTTTATAAAAGCCCGTGTCTTGACTTCCCCTTCCGCATCAACAGAAAGGTTTTCAAAATCAGTAACAGCCATAATATCACCGACTGCATTAAGTGTCTTCTTTTCGGCAGCGGCTTCTTCTACATATTCCACAATATGGGATCTATTCTGGATTCCCACAATGACATCAACATCACCCATTTGTACAAAAACATCGGGCGCCAACTGCGCATAACACCCTGCTGCCGCAATAACAGCCCCGGGGTGCTCACGTCGGATACGCCGTACCATTTGTCGGGACTTCCGGTCACCAATACTCGTTACGGAGCAAGTATTGATGACATACACATCAGCGTTTTCATTTTCTTTTGCCACCTTATATCCGTTTCTGATAAACAGACTTCGCATGGCATCACTGTCATACTGGTTAACCTTACAGCCAAGAGTGATAAAAGATACTTTTTTCCCGTTTGATTCTATAATTTCTTTTTCCATTTTTTCATTATACCATGAGTATCACAGGAAACAGACTGCGCGGAATTGTTTCCACGTAAAAACCGCCTCGGCATTACCGAAGCAGTAAAACGATTTTGGTTTATATCACACTGTGAAGAATATCTGAGGCAATGGCAAGAGCGGATAAAGTCTTCGCATCAGTGATCTTCCCCTCATAAACCATTTGAAATACTTCTTTAAGCGGTATTTTTACAATATCCAAGTATTCTCCATCATCCAAATGCTGATGTGTGTAAACCAGATGATCCGCTATATACAGATGAATCTTTTCGTTGCAGAATCCCGGAGTTGTATAAATAATTCCTATCTTACGAAGTGTTCCAATACACCCCGTTTCTTCCTCCAGTTCACGAACCGCACAGACACCGGGATCTTCACCACGGGCAAGCTTGCCTGCAGGAATTTCAAGCAATGCCTGCTTGATCGGATAGCGGTACTGTTTTACAAAAAGAATTTCCCTGTCTTCTGTCACAGGAATAATCGCCGCAGCACCGGGATGTTCCACAATCTCCCGTCGATAAGTTTCTCCGGCAATATCCACTTTATCGTAGTACACATGAAGAAGCTTTCCTTCATACATCATTCGATGATCAATGGTTTTTTCTTTTTCAATACTCATTGCACACCTGTACTTCCCATACCGCCGATACGCTTACCTTCTGTATGATCATCATCCGTTAAAAGGTATTTCATAAACAGCCCCTGGGCAATCCGATCCCCTTTAAAAATATGGAAAGCTTTTCGGGAAGAATTATATAAAGCACACATAATATGCCCTTCATTATCGTCATTCCCATAGTAGTCCGCATCAATAATACCAGTGCTGTTTGCAAGCATAATGCCATGTTTAACGGCCATGCTGGATCTGATATAGACTGCCAGATACTCATCAGATTCCATGTATGCTTTGAGTCCTGTCGGAATCACCTTTATTTCTCCCGGCAGCACCTCTGTTTCCACAGCGCTTTCTATATCATATCCGGCACTCATGGCAGTTTTACGCCGCGGAAGGGAAATACCTGCATTTTTCCAAGTACTGACTATCTCAAAGCCTCTTTTCCCCTCCATTTATTTCTTCTCCTGGAGCAAGGCCTTGCGGGAAAGATTAATACGGCCTTTGTCATCAATTTCAGTAACCTTGACCATAATCTCATCCCCTTCATGAACTACATCTTCCGGTTTTTCCACACGCCGCGTCGCCAGTTGGGATACATGAACCATCCCCTCTTTACCCGGCAGGATTTCCACAAATACCCCAAACTTCATAAGTCGTGTCACTTTACCAAGATAAGTTTCACCCACCTGCACCTCATGAGTCAATTCTTCCACCCACTTCTTTGCCCGCTGTGCGGCTTCTTCGTCAGGTGTCGCGATGTATACATGACCATCTTCTTCGACGTCCATCTTTACACCGGTCTCGCTGATGATTTTATTGATTATCTTTCCTCCGCTTCCGATAACATCGCGAATTCTATCCACCGGAATCGTCAATGTAATAATCTTCGGCGCATAAGGCGACAGATGTTCAGCCGGTTTATCGATGCATTCGGCCATCTTTCCAAGAATAAACATACGGCCCTTCTGCGCCTGCTGAAGAGCCGCAAGCAGAATTTCACGGGAAAGCCCATGGATTTTGATATCCATCTGGATCGCTGTGATCCCTTTCGCCGTTCCTGCCACTTTGAAATCCATATCACCAAGCGCATCTTCCATTCCCTGTATATCGGTAAGAACAGTGAAATGTTCACCTTCATTAACTAATCCCATAGCAATACCCGCTACCGGAGCCTTAATCGGAACACCTGCATTCATCAGAGACATAGTGCTCCCGCAGACAGATGCCTGGGAAGAAGAGCCATTAGATTCCAGTATTTCAGAAACCACGCGGATAGCGTAAGGGAATTCTTCTACTGTCGGAATAACAGGAATAAGCGCTCTTTCTGCCAGCGCGCCATGACCGATCTCACGCCGTCCCGGCCCTCTGGAACTCTTTGTTTCACCGACAGAATAGGACGGGAAATTGTACTGGTGAATATATCTCTTTTCTGTTTCCTGGGTCAGATCATCAA
>OGJI01002276.1_pt1 | contig 18021 bp, 13 predicted proteins | sample 1572031 | NCBI WGS metagenome assembly OGJI01 (sample SAMEA2582119, study PRJEB24529) | metagenome | biome: Human gut stool | place: China | collected 2011
CACCATGAACATGGACACCACCATGCAGATGATGTATTTACAAGCTGGGGAGTTGAGACAGCTCACAAATTTACAGAGGAAGAACTTAAAGATATTGTATCAAAACTTGCGAGTGACAAGTCATTTGGGGAGGTTCTTCGTGCTAAGGGAATTGTTGCTTCAGATGAGGGAGAGTGGTTCCATTTTGACCTTGTACCTGAAGAGACAGAGCTTAGAAGAGGCGCAGCAGACTATACAGGAAGAATATGCGTAATAGGTTCAAATCTTAACGAAGCTGCAATAAAAGAACTTTTTCATGTAGCATAAACAGATACAAAACTAAATATAATTGCACGACCTAAGTAAATTTATTGATAGTTTTGTAGAGTGTTATTTGGTATGTGCAGCTTACAGTTAGTATGTAGGAAGGATTAATATGTTTGGAAAGAAAAAAGAAGAAATGATGGTATATGTTGTCATGGGATTTCTTGAGGCAGGAAAGACAAGCCTTATAAGAGATCTTATTGTTGACGACATGTTTGATGATAAGATTAAGACACTTATTCTTGCATGTGAGGAAGGTGAGGAAGAATTTGAGGAGGCTGACCTTAAAAAAGGATGTGCTGTATGCGAATATATTGAGGATGAGGACTCTTTTAACGGAAAAGTTATCCAGAAATTCTTAAAGAAGCACAGACCAGACAGAATAATTATTGAGTACAATGGAATGTGGTCTGCGGCAAAAATTCCTGAATTTTATGACGAACTTGAAGAAATCTGTTTTGACAGGGAAGTTATAATGCAGACACTTGATGTTGTAAACGATGAGACATTCTCACTTTATATGAAAAACATGCCTTCGCTTATGGTTGAGCAGTTCAAAGTAGCAGAAATGATAATTGTCAACAGATGTACTGTAGAGAATACAAAGAAATCTGCCATAAGAGGAAGTGTTAAAGCTGTAAATCCTCGTGCTCAGATAGTATATGAGTCGGAAGACGATGCATTTTATGATATGAAAGAAGAAATGCCGTTTGATATAAATGCGGATGTTATTGAGGTGAGCGAAGGCGATTTTGGTCTTTGGTATATTGATATGATAGACCATCAGGAAAATTATGACGGAAAAACGCTTTCAAATTATTGCTTTAACACAGACACTTCAACTTATACAATGGCTCTTTCAAGAAGCGGTGACGGCAGAAGTGTTGCACTCATAAACTATAACAGCAATGGTGAAGTTCAAAACACAATCAATACCGAACACAAAGCCGATTCAATTTCGGTTTATAAGGGAACGGTTGCAATTCTTGACGGTAATGTTGTTTACGGTTATAATCAAAAAGGTGATTTGCTCTATTCGGCAAATTCGGGAACAGGTTCAAAAAAGGTTGTGCTTGCATCTGATTATACCGCATATATTCTCAGCGTTAATCAAATTAGATTCATCGACCTTGACAGCGTATCAAGTAATGATACCGCCGAAACTTCAAAACAGGAGTAATAAATTTGATTGCAGATATAATAATTATTGCAATATTTGCGCTTTTGTTCATAATTGACTTTAAGCGTGGCATTGCAATTACAATTCTCAACATTGCAGGAGTGGCTCTCACAGGCTTTCTTGCATATCACATTTCAAATTTTCTCGCATCGTGGGTCTATACGGCATTTGTTCAGCAGACTTTAACAACAAATTTGCAGCAAATGATTGACACTCAGGGCATCAATGCGGCAATAGCCAACAGCTTTTCTGCTCTTCCAAACTGGGCGATGGGAATGATAGGATTTTTTCTTTCACTTTTTGGAACAGATGCAAGTATCTATACAAATGACTTTCAAATTCCGAATCAGGCGGCAGCAACCGTTTCAACATCGGTTGAAAAACTGATTCAGCCGATTGTAACAGGATTTTTCCAAATGGTAATCGGTGCTGTAATTTCAATCATTATTTTTATACTTATTAAGTTGCTTGTTAATAAACTTGCAAAAGTATTCAGAATACCCGTTGTGAAACAGGTAAATCAGTTCTTGGGCGGTGTATTCGGTCTTGCGGAGGCGGCAATCCTTGTATTTTTTGCCGTAAACATCTATTCGGGTGTGCTTAAGTTTTCAAACCCCGAAATGCTTAATAGCCCGATGATTTCGGGTGCTGTTTTTAAATTTTTCAGCGTTGCAGTCTGAATGAAGAAACAGGAGGGAACAGTAATGGAAAAAGAAAAAGATGTGTGGAGCTTTAAAACATCCGATTTGGTTACTATACCTAATATTATAACTTATGTGAGATTTGTACTTATAATCCCGTTTGTATATTTTTTCCTTGCGGAACAGTATATATATGCGGCAATATGTATAGGTTTGTCGGGACTTTCCGATTGCTTTGACGGAATGGCTGCCAGAAAACTCAATCAGGTAACTCCTCTCGGAAAAATCCTTGATCCCATTGCAGACAAGGTAACGCTTTTTGCGGTCGTTATCTGTATGGTGATTTATGTGCCTATGGTTCTTCCGATTCTTGTAACACTTCTGGTCAAAGACCTTCTTATGCTCCTTGGCGGTGCCGATTTAATCAAAAAAAGACTTACTCCGCCTTCTGCAAACTGGTACGGAAAGGTCGGAACAATCATTTTCTACTTTTCCGTATGTCTTATCGTATTTCTCAAGGCCTTTTTTGCCTACGAAAATATGGTGCTTGATCTGATATTGCTTTCGGTTACAGCCGCATCCATGCTATACGCTTTGTATCGTTACGGCAAAATCTATTTTGCAATGATTAAGGAGTACAACGAATCACTTAAAAAGACAGCTGACATTAAAAATAAATAAATTCCGACAAATAAATATTGAATTATTTGTTAAACAGTTGTATAATTCTTATATTACCATGACAGCAAATGTGCAATTTGGTGTCCTAAAAAGGAGTATGCTATGCTTTGTACAAGATGCGGAAAACGGCCTGCGGTTGTTTTCGTTTCAAATAATAATTCTAAAGACGCCCCAACGGCAGGTTATTGCCTTACCTGTGCAAAAGAGCTTGGAATCAAGCCGGTTGAGGATCTTATCAGCAAAATGGGTATCTCGGATGAGGACCTTGAAAATGTTCAGGATCAGATGAACACCCTCATGAACAGTATGGGTGACGGCGATATGTCACAGCTTATGGAACAGCTTGGTGCGGATAACCTTGCCGAGCAGATGGGCGACTTTTCTAAAGACGGTGACGGCAGTGAGGATGATGACTTCTCTCACGGTGCACCTGCATTCCCTGCATTTTTCAACAGTATGTTCGGCGGACAGAACAACAATGCGACAAATCAGGATAATAATAAAAAGGGCAAAAAAGAGAAAAAAGAAAAGAACAGAAAGCACATCAATCTTTATTGCGAGGACCTCACACGCAAGGCGAGAGAGGGTAAAATCGACCGCATTGTCGGCAGAGACAGCGAGATTGAGCGTGTAATTCAGATTCTTTCAAGAAGAACAAAGAACAATCCTTGCCTTATCGGTGAACCCGGTGTAGGTAAAACCGCTATTGCAGAGGGGCTTGCTCTCCGCATTGCCGCAGGAAATGTTCCTCAAAGACTTAAAAACAAGGAAATTCAGCTTCTTGACCTCACCTCACTTGTTGCAGGTACTCAGTTCAGAGGTCAGTTTGAAAGCAGAATCAAAGGACTTGTTTCAGAAATCAAGGAGAACGGCAACATAATTCTCTTTATTGATGAGGTTCACAGCCTTGTCGGCACAGGTGACAACGAGGGTACAATGAATGCCGCAAATATCCTCAAACCGGCTCTTTCAAGGGGCGAGGTTCAGGTTATCGGTGCTACAACATTCAACGAATACAGAAAATATATCGAAAAGGATTCTGCTCTTGAAAGAAGATTTCAGCCCGTAAAGGTCGGCGAGCCTACAATTGCTCAGTCAATTGATGTTATCGCAGGCGTAAAAGGCTATTATGAGGCACATCACCGTGTAATTGTTGACGATGATATCGTTCGCAAGACGGTTATCCTTTCCGAAAGATACATAACAGACCGTTTTCTTCCCGACAAAGCAATCGACCTTCTTGATGAAAGCTGTGCCTGTGCTGCTCTCCGCAATAAAAACATGGAGCGTCACGATAAGCTTGAGGACGAAAGACAGAAGCTTCTTATCAGAAAGGACGCTCTTACAAATGCCGATGAGGTAAACTATGAACAGCTTGCCGAGGTCAACACAAGCCTTGCAAGAATTGACAGCGACCTTAAAGAAATTGACCCCGAAACTCTCGTTTCAAAGGTTACAGAGGAGGATATCGCCAAGGTAATCGAACTCTGGACGGGCATCCCCGCATCAAGAATCAAGGAAAATGAGCTTTCAAAGCTTGCCGACCTTGAGAACGAGCTTAAAAAGAAAATTATCGGTCAGGATGAGGCTGTAAAGGCTCTTGCATCTGCAATCAGAAGAAGCAGAGTTCAGATTTCACCTCGCCGCAGACCTGCATCGTTCATCTTTGTAGGTCCTACAGGCGTCGGTAAAACAGAGCTTGTAAAGGTTCTCAGCAAGGAACTTTTCGATACTCCCGAAACACTCATAAGACTTGATATGAGTGAATTTATGGAGAAACATTCGGTTTCTAAAATTATCGGTTCACCGCCCGGATATGTCGGCTACGATGAGGCAGGACAGGTAACGGAGAAAGTTCGCCGCAGACCTTATTCGGTTCTCCTCTTTGATGAAATCGAAAAGGCTCATCCTGATGTTCTCAATATTTTGCTCCAAATTCTTGACGAGGGCAGAGTTACAGACGCTCACGGCAGAACAGTAAACTTTGAAAATACTGTTATCATTATGACATCAAATGCCGGTTCTGCATCAAAGGACAGCGCATTAGGCTTTGGCAAGACTGAAGAAGATGCCTCTAAAGAAAAGGTTATGAAGGCACTTTCCGAGTTCCTCCGTCCCGAATTTATCGCAAGAGTTGATGAGGTTATCGTATTCAACAGCCTTAAAAAGGACGATTTTGTTAAGATTGCAGACCTTATGCTCTCTGAGTATGTACCGACTCTTGAGGAAAAGCACATCAAGTTCACATTTGATGAAAAGGTTTGTCAGCTCCTTGCAGAGCAGTCATGCAACGGTGCAAGCGGTGCTCGTGACCTCAGAAACACAATTCGCAGAGAGGTTGAGGAGAAAATTGCAAACGCAATGATTGAGGCAGGTGCAGGCGGTGTTACTGCAATGCACCTTACAGCCGAAAACGGTGAGCCTGTTCTTCAGTCAATCTGATTTTTACGGTAAAAGTTAACACATAAAATTTCCGTATATCGGGCAGTCATCACGATTGCCCGATTTTTTAAATTAGTTTTGTATTATACAAACTGTCTGCAAGAGAGAAAAAACGGCTGTGTAGCATAATGTACACAGCCGTTTTTTGAAAATAAAATGAAAGAAAGATTAACCTTTTACAGCACCTGAAACAACACCCTCAATGATGTATTTCTGACAGGCAAAGTAGAAAATAATAATCGGAACGATGCTCAGAACGATAAGCGCCATAATAGCACTTGTGTCCGTATGACCGTAACTGCCGTTAAGATACTGAATGTGAATCGGAATAGTTTTGTAATCCATATCAAGAATAAGATAGGGGAGAAGGTAGTCGTTCCAAATCCACATTGTTTCAAGGATTGCAACCGAAATAAAAGTAGGTTTCATAATCGGAAGAACAATACCGAAGAATGTTCTCAAAGGACCTGCTCCGTCAACATCTGCGGCTTCCTCAATTTCAACAGGAATTGATTTAACAAATCCCGAGAACATAAATACCGCAAGTCCTGCTCCGAATCCGAGGTATATAATCAAAATACCCCACGGAGTTGTAAGCTTAAGACTGTCGGCTGTCTTTGAGAGGGTAAACATTACCATCTGGAAAGGAACAACCATTGAGAAAATGCAGAAATAGTAGATGATTTTGCATATACGAGAATTTGAACGCTGTAAGTACCACGCACACATTGATGTGCAGAAAAGAATAAGCACAACACCGCCGATTGTAATGAAGAAACTCCACACAATTGACTTCCAGAACGGATAGTTGCCGTGGAACATACCTGTCATATAGCTTTGAAAGCCCTGAAAACTGTCTGCATTCGGAAATTCAAAGATTGCACGGCTGATTGCCGCATTGCTCTTAAAGGAGTTCATCAGTACAATGAAAACGGGAGCAACATAGAATACTGAAACAATAGAGAAGAGGATTGTTAAAATTCTCATTCCTGCGGTTTGTTTTTTCTTTACAGGCCTATCCTTAGCCTTTGCTGCAACTTTTGCCATTACTGCTGAACCTCCTTTCTTCTTGTGAAGTAAAGCTGAATAAGGGCAATGATAACAACAATTACGAAGAAGATAACGCCCTCAGCCTGACCTACGCCACGAGAATTCTGGTTTGCATAGAATGTATTGTAAATATTGAGAGCCATCATTTCCGTCTGATAAACCATTGTGCCGCTTCCCTGTGATACAATACCCGGAGCACCGCCTGTGAGGGCAAGGTTCTGGTCGAACAGCTTAAATGAGTTTGTAAGTGTAAGGAATGTGCAGATTGTGATGGAAGGCATCATCATCGGCAATGTTACATTTGTAAGCAACTGTCTTTTGCCTGCACCGTCAATTTTAGCCGCCTCATAAAGATCATGAGGTACGCTTTGGAAACCGGCAATGTAAATAATCATCATATAACCTGCCTGTTGCCAGCACATAAGAATTACAAGTCCCCAGAAACCGAAGTTTGCGTTAAGCGCAAGGTTTGTTCCGTAATACTGAAGAATACCGTTAAAAATGTACTGCCAGATGTAGCCGAGAATGATACCGCCTACAAGGTTAGGAACAAAGAAAACAGTTCTGAATACATTTGAACCCCTGATTCCGAGCGTGAGTGCATATGCCACAAAAAACGCAATGAGGTTAATGAGTATAACCGATACTATAACAAACAGTACCGTAAACCAGAATGAATGTAAAAAGCCCTCATTCTGAAAGGCCTTGACATAGTTTCCGAACCCAATGAATACTGCGTCGCTTGTTGTTCTGAATTTACAGAATGAAAGGTAAATGCCGTTAAAGAACGGATATACAAAACCTATAAGGAAAGCAGCAAGAGTAGGAAGAACAAATATAAGAAAATAAATTTTTCTTTTAGGTTTTCTAAACATAATATTTTGCCTTTCCGTTCATAAGAAAGGGGAGCGGAATGCCGCCCCCCTACCGAACCTGTTAAATTAAAACAGAAATTTTACAATCAGCCGTTAGCCTTTGCATATTCTGTTTTCCAGCCCTGTACGAATGCAGTCTTAACAGCATCCCAGTCGCCTGTGCCTGCTGCATACTGTGTAAGAGCTGTACCAACGCCGTTTTTCCAATCTTCACTTGGCATTGTTGTGAAGTTCCAGCTTACCGGAGTTTTGCCTGCTGCTGTGAGCTCGTTATCAATCTTAACAAACACATTGGTTGCTTCCTTAGCATTCTTGAAAGGAATTACAAAGCCCATATCATCAGCAAGAGCAGATGTACCTGTTTTGTTTGTTACACACCAGTTCAAGAATTCAAGAGTAGCTGCCTGATCGTCAGCACTTGCCTTGTTGTTTACACACCAGTAGTTCTCTGAACCTGTGCAAAGGCCCTGATTAGCTTCATCGCCTACGCCGATGTAAATCGGGAGCATGCCGAGTTCGTCGTCCTTCATACCTGCCTTGGTAATTGTTGAATATTCCCAGCTGCCGTTCTGGAAGAATACTGCTTCGCCTGATGTGAACTCAGTTTCAGCGTCTGTACCCTTCTTGCTTGCGAGGTCTGCAGGCTTACATGTTGAATCTGTGATGTAGAGATCCCAGATGTTCTTATAGTTTTCAAGGTATTTACCCTCGATAGCCTCTGTTGATTTGATGTTCTTATCCTTGTACTCAAAGTAGATAGGAAGGTTAGCAAGGTGAGTTTTGAATCTCCAGTCAGATGAAGAATCCATACCTGCTGATGTGAACGCACCCTTAACGCCGAGCTTATCCTTATTCTTCTGGATTTCATCGGCAACAGTCTTTAACTTCTCAAAGCTGTTGATGTCTTCAATCTTCTTAACCGAAGCAAAGTCAGAATCGCAATACTTCTTGAGAAGAGTCTTGTTGTAGATAATGCCGTATGTTTCAATTACATAAGCAATACCGTAAACCTTGCCGTCCTCTTCAAGTGCATAATCCTTTGAAGTAAGCTGATTGTAAATTTCTGATGAGCTGAGGTCTGCACAATAGTCTTTCCAGTTAGCAAGACCGACAGGACCGTTAACCTGGAAGAGTGTAGGAGCGTTGTCCTTGTCCATCTCTGCTGTAAGTGTTGACTCGTAAGTACCCTCGGCAGCTGTCTTAACAGTTACCTCAACACCTGTTTCTTCCTTGTACTTCTTAGCAAGAGCCTGCCAATCCTTGTCCTGCTCAGGCTTAAAATTAAGATAGTAAACTTTACCGTTTTTTGCGTTGCCTGCTGCACTTGAATCATCTTTTGATGAACCTGATGATGAAGAACCGCCGCAGCCTGCAAGAGCAGTAGCAGTCATCATACCTGCAACTGCAAGAGCTGCAGCTCTTTTGAGTGTTGATTTTTTCATAGCTTTCACCTTAATTAAAAATATTTATCCGCTAAACCCGGATATTGGCGAGAGAACAACATTCTGTGTTCTCTCTATTGCCACAATCATAACACACTATTTATGAAAATACAATAGATTTTTTTAAAAAATTTCTCTGTGATTAGTCAAAACGAAGGTATTAACCAAATGTAATTTCAAAATCAAACAAAAAACAACCGCATATTATCTGAGTTTTGTGACTTATTTGTCAAATAAGAAATATTAGAGCAACATTAAGGTTACAATATTGTAACCTGTCAAATATGGTCATTCTATTGAAAATGACAAGCGATTTGTGCTAAAATTATGTCAAATTTGTTTTTAAGAAGGTTAATTCAGCAATTATGAAAAATTTCAATCAATCATCCCTTGCACGATTTTTCACCCGATTTCCTAAGCTGTTATTTGCGGGACTGATGTACTCAATTCCGTTTGCCGTATTTTCCGGAATATTCATTCTCATAAGCTTTCTGTCCGGATTCAACAATGTAATATTATGGAGCTTGGGTATAATTCCCGCAATGCCGTTCTATTCCGGACTTGTAATGGTAATCCGCAAAATTTCGGTTGAAAAAGAGGATGTAAATGTTTTCAAAACTTTTGTACAGGCATTTCGTGAAAATCTGAAAAAATCAATTTTCAACGGATTTGTCGCTTACCTCATAGTAGCATGTTCGTTTTTTGCAATTCTCTATTACGGAACACTTGCTCAGACAGACATAGTTTACGGTTCTGTCTTTACCATATATATAGTATTCTCAATTGCAATGCTGATTATGCTGTTCTATGTACCGCTGCTAACGATTACCTATGATCTCAGACTCCGTGACATTTATAAAAATTCACTCCTGTTGATTTTCGGTAAAATTCTCAGAAATATTGTAGCACTTGTGCTTGTCGGCATAGTTTCATTCGCAGTATTCCTTGCAGTAATCTATGCAAAGGGTGCAATGCTTGTTGTTGCAGTTGCTCTCTCGGTAATTTTCTACCCGATGATTGCAACCTATATAATAGTATCCGTAATCGCAAAAGGCGTGCAGGAGTCTGTCGGTTACTTTACAGGTGATAATGTGCAGTATGTCCTTACGGAAGAAGAAGTTCAGCGTGAAACCGAAGCAGTCGAAAACGCAAACTCCGATGATGACTACATCTTCGTCAACGGCAGAATGATTAAAAATCCGGCTAAAACGAATACGAAAGAGTAATTTTTAAAGCACTTTGCAGAATGCAGGGTGCTTTTAGTTTTATATGCATAATGTGTTAGGCATATATGTGTGATTGATGTGATTGCTGTTTTTTGACTGACATTTGACTAATATTTTAGCAATATTATGCGATATTTCGCAATATTTTACGGTAAAAATAAACAAATAAAAACCGCACCAAAGAGCCTGAAAACGGCTTTCTGATGCGGTTTTTGTTATGGAGCTGAAGAAGGGACTTGAACCCTCGACCTACTGATTACGAATCAGTTGCGCTACCAACTGCGCTACTCCAGCGTTTAATTTTTCGGTTGCTTGGCTGAATAAAGCAAAAATACAGAACGCAGAAATTGCATAAAAACATACACACTAACTTCCGCTACATGATTATACATCAAAAATTTAAAGATTTCAATACCAAATTTGAAAAAGAGGTTTACAAAAACCGGAAGAGAGGCATAAAAGTTTTACGAATCAATAATAATAGATGCAGATATAATTCATCAAAAAAATATTTATGAATACAAAATAATGCACAAAAATCATGCCGATTTTTGTTTAGTGAAGTGTTATCACATTTGTGGAATATTTTATTTAAAAGTATTATAATTGAATCGCAGTGTGCAAAGCGGAAATACTTTTATGTGATAGGATGTGCAGAAGATGCCCAAAAGAAAGTGCAGTAATATCGACGCTTCGGTAGGACTCAGAATGCGTTATTACAGAATTCAGTGCGGACTTACCCAACAGCAGGTTGCGGACGCATTAAAGATAAACAGAACAACTTATACAAAATATGAAACGGGAGTTTCCGAACCAAGCCACGAGCTTCTCGGAAAAATCGTTAAAATGTTCGGTATCGATTATAACGCAATTCTTGACAACAGAGATTATTTTGAAAGAAGAGTTGCCGACGGTGACATGACGCTCAATGTACTGACTCTTTCCGAAAGAGCAATCATTGCAAGATATCGCTCAATGTCTAAAGAAGATCAGAAGAAAATTTGTGAATATATAGATATGCTCTACAATGAAAAAGCAAAGAAGATTTTGTAAAAAACACTTTACTTTTGACTTTGATTGTGATAATATAAAACAGATGACCGTGTCTCGGAACAGGGAGTATGCCGTTTGTCGGATTTTCACAGCCCTGCCCTGAGATGTTGGCGACTATTTTTGAAAGGTGGAATTTTTAATGCTTAAAGAAGAAAAGCAGGCTATCATGGCTGAGTACGCAACTCACGAAGGCGACACAGGTTCTCCGGAGGTTCAGATTGCTCTTCTTACAAAGAGAATCAATGACCTTACCGAGCACCTCAAGGTTCACAAGAAGGATCACCACAGCAGAAGAGGTCTTCTCAAAATGGTTGGTCAGAGAAGAAGCCTTCTCGCTTATCTCACAAAGGTAGACATCGAGAGATATCGTTCTATCATTGCAAGACTCGGTATCCGTAAGTAATTTTTTAAGTACACAAGGGCAAGCGAAAGCTTGCCCTAAATTCGATTTTCTGCGGGATTTTTATTTGCTGTTTTTTAGCGGTAAAACGATTAAATAACATATGCTTTTGTGTGTTTGTCAGTTTTGTTTAATGGTTTTATTGCTAAATCGGCGTAAAATCCCGTTTGAATAAATTTGAACTTTATTTAAAATGTGAAACTTATGTTTCGGAAAGGATTTTACTAAAATGAATCGACTTATGACATTCGACAAATACAGAGTATTTGAAACAGAATTTGCCGGCAGACCTTTAAAGGTTGAAACAGGCAAGATGACACAGCTTGCAAACGGTGCGTGTCTTGTTCACTACGGCGACACAACAGTTCATGTTGCAGTTACAGCATCAGAAAAGCCAAGAGAGGGCGTTGATTTCTTCCCGCTTTCGGTTGACTATGAAGAAAAGATGTACGCAGTTGGCAAAATCCCCGGTTCTTACCTCAAAAGAGAGGGCAGACCTTCGGAAAAGGCTATCCTCACAAGCCGTGTAATCGACCGTCCTATCCGTCCTCTTTTTGACAAGAGCATGAGAAACGATGTTTCAATCGTTTGTACGGTAATGAGCGTTGATCCCGACTGTCAGCCTGAAATTGTTGCTATGATCGGTGCTTCAATCGCAATTTCAATTTCTGATGTTCCGTGGAACGGACCTATCTCGGGTTGTTCTGTAGGTATGATTGACGGTGAGTACATCATCAACCCGACAGAGGAGCAGAGAAAGGTTTCTCAGATGGCAACAACAGTTGCCTCAACAAGCACAAGAATTGCTATGATCGAGGCAGGTGCTAACTGCGTATCTGATGACGATATGTACAACGCTATTATGGCAGGTCACGAGGCTAACCAGAAGATTATCAGCTTTATTGAGGAAATCAAGTCTGAAATCGGCAAGCCAAAGTTTGAGTTTGCAAGTCTTGAACCCGACCATGATATGTTTGAGGCAATCAAGGCATTTGCAGAAGAAGATGTTAAGGTTGCTCTTGATACAGATGATAAGAGAATTCGTGACGAAAGACTCAAGCCTATCTATGAGGCAGTTCATGCAAAATTTGATGAGATTTATCCCGAAAGCGAAGCTCTCATTGACGAGTGCCTTTATAAGACACAGAAGTTCATTGTGCGCCGTTGGTTACTTGATGAGCAGAAGCGTGTTGACGGCAGAGGAATGGACGATATCCGTCCTCTCGCATCAGAGGTTGGCGTAATTCCGAGAGTTCACGGTTCGGGTATGTTCACAAGAGGACAGACTCAGGTTCTCACAATCGCAACACTCGGTCCCGTTTCCGACAAACAGCTTCTTGACGGCATTGACGGTGAAACAGAAAAGAGATATATCCACCACTACAACTTCCCAAGCTACTCAGTCGGCGAAACAAAGCCAAGCCGTGGTCCGGGCAGAAGAGAAATCGGTCACGGTGCTCTTGCAGAAAGAGCTCTTGTTCCTGTAATTCCTTCTGTAGAAGAATTCCCGTATGCACTTCGCCTTGTTTCGGAAGTTCTTTCTTCAAACGGTTCAACTTCACAGGGTTCAATCTGCGGTTCAACTCTTGCTCTTATGGACGCAGGTGTTCCGATTAAGGCTCCTGTTGCAGGTATTTCCTGCGGCCTTATAACAGAGGGCGACCGTTGGATGACAATGGTTGATATTCAGGGTCTTGAGGACTTCTTCGGTGATATGGACTTTAAGGTAGCAGGTACACATGACGGTATCACAGCTATTCAGATGGACCTCAAAATCAGCGGTCTTACTCCCGAAATGGTTAAAGAGGCTCTTGCCAAGACTCACAAGGCTCGTAACTACATTCTTGATGAAGTAATGCTCAAGGCTATTGCAGAGCCGAGAGAAGAGCTTTCAAAGTACGCTCCCAAGATGTTCACGACAACAATTCCTGCTGACAAAATCAGCGAAGTTATCGGTAAGAGCGGTAAGGTTATCAAGGAAATTCAGGCTGAATGCGAAGTTAAGGTTGACATTGAGGAAGACGGCGAACTCGGACAGGTATTTGTTTCGGGTATTGATTCCGACAAGTGTAAGCGTGCAATCGAAATCATCAACACAATCGCTGTTGATCCTGAGCCGGGTGCAATGTACCTCGGTAAGGTTACCCGTATTATGGACTTCGGTGCTTTCGTTGAAATCGCTCCGGGTAAGGAAGGTCTTGTTCACATTTCTCAGCTTGATGTTAAGCGTACAGAGAATGTAACAGATGTTGTTAATGTAGGCGACATTATCCGTGTTAAGGTAATGGAAATTGACGATAAGGGCAGACTTAACCTTTCTCGCCGTCAGGTTCTTATTGATGTTGACGGTCTTGTTCCCGAAAATGACATTGACGCAGAAAGAGCAGCTCGTCCACGCAGACCTCACAATGACCGCAGAGGCGGCTTTAACAGAAACAACAGAAAGTAATTTTTGTAGTCTGAAATCTAATATTTTTTAATATTTATACAAACAGTCCCTTTCAATTTGCAAATGCATTGAAAGGGACTGTTTTGTTAATTGAAAATTGAAAGTGGAAAATTATGCTTTGGTGGGTAAATGTCATACACTCAAAATATTAAAAACTAAAATCAAAAGCGGTGGTCAATGCCACCGCTAAATTAATGCAATTATTTAGTTTGCATATCTTGAAAGATTATCCCAATCAATATCGTTTTCGGAAACAAAGTCACCGTTTTCCGCTTCTGTAATATCTTTATACTCCTGTTCGGTAACTTTTGTGTAGTCAGGATCCCAAGCAAGTACGAGTTTCTTAATCAATTCGTAGGCAAGTTCCTTGTCACTGTCGGGAAGCATATCAATCATTTTAGCAATTTCAGCTGTTTTCGTACTCATATACGGCAACTCCTTTCATTTATAAATATCTCCACGAGAACCTATATCCATAATATATATTATTTCATAAGTACCGTCAAGTAACCTTTTAAAAATAATACGGTATTTACCGATTCTTAATCGTTGTCTGCCGTCATCAAATCCCTGCATTAATTTTATATCACCTTTAGGAGGATTAATTTTTAACCCCTCAATTCCAATTCTGATACGATTAACTGTTGCTTTATCGGATTTTGCAAGGAACTTGAGTGCAGCTTTTGAATATTTTACTTTCATAATAACAACCCGTTTGTATTTTTCTTTAACAATATTATATCATCGCTTTTCTTTTAAATCAATAGCAAAATAATTTCATATACAATCAGACACATGAACAAAATTTGCATAGTGTTTAAATTATCCTAATTATCTTGATTTCAACTTGATAACATAGTATAATTGACTTAGCCAAAATTTCCGACAAATACGGACACAGATTTATAAAGGAGAGAATACAATGCAGGTTAAAATTTCCGATTCTATAAAATACATTGGTGTTGATGACAAGACAATCGACCTTTTTGAAAGTCAGTATCTTGTTCCCAACGGAATTTCTTACAATTCATACCTCATTCTTGATGAAAAAGTTGCAATTATGGATACGGTTGACAAGAGAAAGACTGACGAATGGCTTGAAAATCTTGACAGAGAGCTTAACGGCAGAACTCCCGATTATCTTGTAATCAGCCACCTTGAACCCGACCATGCGTCAAATATTAAGGTTGTTTCCGAGAAATATCCGTCAATGAAGCTTGTTGGTAATGCAAAGACTTTTTCAATGCTCCCACAGTTTTTTCCGGATTTTGATTTTGCCGATAAAACCGTTACAGTCAAAGAGGGTGACGAACTTGAACTCGGTTCGCACAAGCTTACATTCATAATGGCTCCTATGGTTCATTGGCCTGAGGTTATGGTTTCATATGAAAGTGCAGAAAAGGTTCTTTTCTCTGCGGACGGCTTCGGCACATTCGGCACACTTGACGCTCAGGAGGATGATTGGGCTTGCGAGGCAAGAAGATATTACTTCAATATCTGCGGTAAGTATGGTGTTCAGGTTCAGAATCTTCTCAAAAAAGCCGCAAAGCTTGATATTAGGAAAATCTGCCCGCTTCACGGTCCTGTACTTGACGAGAACCTTGGTTGGTACATCGGTCTTTACGATACATGGAGCAAATATGAGCCTGAAACCGACGGTGTGTTCATTGCGTATTGTTCGGTTCACGGCAACACAGCCAAGGCAGCCGAAAAGCTTTGTGAAATTATCAAATCAAAAACCGACAAAAAGGTTTCGATTGCAGACCTTTCACGCACAGACCTTGCCGAGGATATTGAGGACGCATTCCGTTTCAGCAGAATGGTTGTTATCGCACCGAGCTATGACGGCGGCGTGTTCCCGATAATGAACGATTTCCTGCACCACCTTAAAATCAAGGGCTACAAGAACAGAAAGGTTGCTATGGTTGAAAACGGCTCTTGGGCTCCTTCGGCAGCAAAGACGATGAGAACATATCTTGAAGAAATGAAAAATGTTGAAATTTGTCCTACTGTTGTGACAATCCGTTCTGCTATGAAAGAAGAAAATATTCCTCAGCTTGAACAACTTGCTGATGAAATTCTTGGATAATATCATAATAAATTGACATAAATGCAATAATAAAAGGATATAAACATATATTTATAGCTTCAATAATTACACCTAAAAGATTGCGAATTTTGTTCTGCAAAGGTTGAGATTGTTATTTTTGTAACAATTAGATAAAAATTCCAAAGGATATTTTACATCAAAGATTTAATTCCGTTGCAAATGCAATTGAATTTAAAACTCTTTTGTTGTACAATAAAGCTAAAGTTGATGCCCACGGAATAAGCATTGAAACAGATTCGTTTTTAGGTAATTTGTTTTGGAGTTTTGAAATTAGTCATGAAAAGTTCTTTCTTGTTTTTTTCTGTATTCAATGCTTATTTCGTTCATTTATATTGATATATTCCTTCTATAACCCAATATACCCCGAAAATGACCGACGCTTGTTGTCGGTCATTTCACTTTTCGGCGGGTTTTCATTTCGGCATAATTGTTCATAGTTGTAATTCAACTAATTTCCCACAGTGAAAAAATTGTCAAATTCGGTAATTTTGCCTATAACAAAATTATGCAAAAAGTGGTATAATAATACTGTAAGAACTCAGTGTTTATCTGAGATTTAAGATGATGCGATTATACGGATGGTGAGAGTATGTACAGTATTGGCGAGATTGTTCTTTACGGCTCAAACGGAGTTTGTGAGATTACCGAAATTACAACGAAAAAAATCGGAAAGGATTCTATTGAATACTATGTTTTAAAACCTGTTTGCTCGGATTCTTCAACGCTTTTTGTTCCGACTCAGAATGAAATGCTTGTGTCAAGAATGCGTGTTGTCCTTTCTTCGGATGAAATTAAAGATATTTTGTCACAGAAAACCGATAATGAAATATGGATTGACAATAAAGCCGAAAGATGTGAAAAAATCAAGGAGATTATTTCGGGCGGCGATTGTATGAAGCTTGTTGAGCTTATCAGGAGAATGCACTTCCACAGTAAGCTCCAGCTTAAAAAGGGCAGACGACTTCACATTACTGACGAGCGTTTTCTTAAAGAAGCTGAAAAAATGGTTTGTGACGAGGTTTCGGTTGTTCTTCACATTGACCGTAACGATGTTCTTCCGCTTGTGCTTGCAGGCTGATTTTTTAAAAAATATATAAAGGATACAGAGGATTAACCGGAGCATTCTTTGAATTGCTTTCAATGTTGTTCCTCTGTTTTTTTATTTTTGGTAATTCTAGGTTGTTTGCCTATTTACAAAATGTTGCATTTTGTAGTAAAATGTAAGAATAATGATTTATGGAGCTATTTAATGAGAAATTTCAAAAAAACTTTATCATTTTTACTTTCAACGGTAATAATAGTTTCATCAGTTGCAGGTGTCGGTACAACCGTTTTTGCCGCAACCGATGAACACACATACAAAAACTTTAAATACAGAATTCTTGACGATAACACAGCCGAAATTTGCGGTTATACGGGCAAGAATGCAGTCGTGACTGTTCCCGACAGCATTGATTCAAAGCCTGTAACCTCGATCGGCAGGACGGCTTTTTATTCAGGCAAAATTAAGGAAGTGACAATTCCCGACACAGTAAAAAATATCAAATGGTGGGCTTTTTACGGTTGTGAAAGCCTTGAAAAAATCAACCTGAATTTTGGTTTAAAAACTATAGGCTACGGTGCGTTTATGAATTGTAAAAGTCTTAAATCCGTGAGCATTCCAATGTCCGTAACGCAGATTTGCGATGATTCGTTTGCGGTAAGCTGTTCAACCAAAAAGGGCGTTTTTGACACCTACAGTAAGCAGACAATAAGCTCTCAGCAGTATTCAACCGATTCATCATTCACTCTTGAAGGCTATTCGGGGACTGTCGCAGAAAAATATTGCAATGATAATTCGCTAAACTTTGTTTCGTCGGGCAATGTGATTTACGGTGATGTTAATAACAACGGAACTGTTGATGCAACTGATGCAAAGCTTGCCAAAAGCCTTATCGACACTGTTCCGGCCGAGGAAGAACTGACGGCTGCTGATGTTGACGATGACGGCAAAATCACAGAAAATGATGTTAATCTTATTTTGCAGGCTGTCGGCAACGAATTTTACGCACAGCTTTTTCCGTGTGCAAAGGCTATGTATTCTGCTCCCGACTACCTTTCGGGCAGAACTATGTATTGTGACGGCGACAGCGTTGCCTACGGTTCGGGTACGAACACAATGGGAAATTC
>OGJI01002283.1_pt1 | contig 17951 bp, 9 predicted proteins | sample 1572031 | NCBI WGS metagenome assembly OGJI01 (sample SAMEA2582119, study PRJEB24529) | metagenome | biome: Human gut stool | place: China | collected 2011
GAAAGCGTTGCTCCTGCAACAAGCCTTCGTCATGCATTTTTGAGTTCCGGAACCTGGTCATTACTGGGGATTGAGCTCGATGAACCTGTCTTAACGGAAGAAGCCCGGCTGTCCGGCTTTACCAATGAGGGTGGAGTAGGCGGCAAGATTCGTTTCTTGCAGAACATTACGGGTTTGTGGATTTTACAACGGTTGATAGCCCAATGGGGAGAAAATCAAAAGGAGACTGAATACGATGCTTTAATCTCTGCTGCTGAACTGGCAGAAATCACTTCTGTGATTGATGTCGATGATCCGGCTTTTGCCTGTCCGGCGGATATGGAAGTTGCCATAGCCCATTATTGCCGTACTCATGAATTGCAGGTACCTTCTACACATGGTGAATATGTGCGTTGTGTACTAAATTCACTGGCTCAACGTTATAAAAGAGGGATCGAACAATTAAACCGTTTGTTGCCTGCTCCGGTAGAGGCATTGCACATTATTGGAGGTGGCTGTCGGAATAAACTGTTGAACCGGTTGACAGAAGAAGCATTAGGTATTCCTGTATATGCAGGTCCGGTAGAAGCTACGGCCATTGGTAACATTCTGGTGCAGGCTTTAGCCAAAGGTGAAATTGCTGACCGTAGAGAAATAAAAGGAATAATTTAAAAGCGAATAATTTTATGGAAACATCTATAAAGAGTTATCGGACGCAGGAATATCATCAGCCTGTAAAACGCTATTGCCGGACACTTGATTTGAGAAATGACCCTGAATTGATAGCTGAGTATCGTCGTCGGCATAGCCGTGAAAATATCTGGCCGGAAGTGATGGCAGGTATTCGCGAAGTTGGCATCCTTGAAATGGAAATTTATATTCTCGGTACACGTCTCTTTATGATTGTAGAGACCCCGTTGGAGTTTGACTGGGATACTGCCATGGCTCGGCTTTCCGCCGCGTCAGCAGAAATGGGAAGATTATATGTCGATATTCCAATTGACAGAGCCCGGAGCTACTTCAGCGCAGAAATGGCAGCCTATGGAGCGCATGTTTTATTTATATGAATCAGAATAATTTCTAATACCCCTTTTACCATTATGAACAACACTTCCAAAAAATCGATTTTGAGCAAAGACGGCGTTAGCTATCTTATCCCTTTTATTCTTGTCACCAGCTGTTTTGCACTCTGGGGATTTGCCAATGATATCACCAATCCCATGGTGAAAGCGTTTTCCAAAATATTCCGAATGAGTGTGACCGATGGTGCGTTGGTACAGGTTGCTTTTTATGGTGGTTATTTCGCTATGGCTTTTCCGGCGGCAATGTTCATTCGTAAGTACTCTTATAAAGCGGGTATTCTGCTCGGGTTGGGGTTGTATGCATTGGGGGCGTTACTTTTCTTCCCGGCAATGATGACCGGATGCTATTATCCTTTTTTAATCGCTTACTTTATTTTGACGTGTGGGTTGTCTTTTCTTGAGACGAGTGCCAATCCTTATATCTTGTCAATGGGAACGGAAGAGACAGCTACCCGCAGACTTAATTTGGCTCAATCCTTCAATCCGATGGGGTCACTATTGGGCATGTATGTGGCCATGAATTTTATTCAGAATCGTCTCAATCCGATGGGGACAGCAGAACGCAGTCAGCTTTCTCCTACGGAGTTTGAAGCGATGCGTGATTCGGATCTGGCAGTACTTATAGCTCCTTATCTCGTGATTGGAGTCATTATTCTCATTATGTTGTTACTGATTCGTATGGTGAAGATGCCTAAAAGTGGTGATCATTCTCATTCGATTGATTTTCTGCCAACGCTGAAACGTATCTTCTCTATTCACCATTACCGGGAGGGAGTTATTGCGCAGTTTTTCTATGTAGGTGCACAGATTATGTGCTGGACGTTCATTATCCAATATGGTACCCGTCTGTTTGTCTCTCAAGGGATGAGTGAGCAGGCTGCTGAGGTCTTATCTCAACAGTATAATATTGTTGCGATGATTATTTTTTGTGTGAGCCGCTTTATTTGTACGTTTATTCTGCGTTATCTCAATCCCGGGCTTTTACTGAAAATTCTCGCAATTGCTGCCTGTTGTTTTACGGTAGGAGTTATTTATTTCCAGAATATTGGTGGAATGTATTGTCTGGTGGGTGTTTCGGCTTGTATGTCGTTGATGTTCCCTACCATTTATGGTATTGCACTTCAGGGATTGGGTGATGATGCCAAGTTTGGTGCTGCCGGATTGATTATGGCCATTCTGGGTGGTTCTGTCTTACCTCCGGTTCAGGCAAGCATTATTGACCAATCGGTTTTGTTTGGCATGCCGGCAGTGAATTTGTCGTTTATACTTCCATTTATTTGTTTTGTAGTGGTAACTATATATGGACACCGGTCTTATAAAAGGATGAAGAAGGTGCGTAGTAAATAATCTGCTTGTCTTTTTATTAATGAGAGAGTTGGGCGTGATTCTTATTTATCGTATTTTTGTGCAATAAAGAATCTAATTCGTCTCTGGTATGAAAAACATAAAGCATCAGAATATAAGTAGGATTACCTTATTTCTTATTTCACTATTTTGGGTTACCAAGCTTGTTGCACAAGACATATCGTTCAACTATTTATCTACTGAGAATGGACTTTCACAGTTCACAGCCTACTGTTTATATAAAGATGAACTTGGCAGGATATGGATAGGAACACGTGACGGATTGAATGTATACAATGGTAATTGGGTGCGGAGTTATAAGCCGGAGCGTGGGAATGAACATTCTATTGTTGGAAAAGATGTCAGGAGGATTTGTGGGGATGGTAAGGGACATTTATATATACAGACAATTGAGGGAATATGTATTTTTGATATGTATTCCGAAACGTTTGAAACAATCCAGAAAGGGCCGGGGCATTCAATTACCTATAGTTCTGATACATTATTGATAGGTGGTAATGGTTCTGTTTATTATTATGATATTCTGAATCATCAGGTAAAACCTTATTGTTCTTTAGAGGGAGATATACAGGTCTCTTCTTTATTGAAAGATAAAACCGGACGGTTGTGGCTTGGGACCCGGGGGGATGGATTGTATTGCTTGAAGAAAGGAGAAATGAAGCAGTTGTGTGTTTTACCTCAATGTAATGTTTTTAATCTTTATCAGGATTCATCCGGTGATATTTGGGTGTGTACTTGGGAAGACGGACTTTACCACATATCTGACAATGGAACAGTACATTATACGGATGGAGGAGCAGATAGAACACATTGTATATCATCCAACTCCGTAAGAGATTGTTGTGAAGATAATCAGGGAAACCTATGGATTGCAACTTTCAATGGTTTGGATAAGTTTGATAAGAAGAAAAACGAATTTGTCTATTATACTTCTACGGATATACCAGGTAGTCTGAGTAATGCATCTGTTTATTGCATTATTAAAGATCATCAGGGAACTCTCTGGGTAGGCACTTATTTCGGTGGGGTGAACTATTTTAATCCCGAATATGAAATTTATACCCATTATCGTCCCGGATTGCACGAGAACGAGGGACTTAGTTTTCCGGTGATCGGTTGTTTTGCAGAAGACAAGAGTGGAAATTTATGGATTGCTACCGAAGGAGGTGGGCTGGACTTCTATGATCGTACCAACAAGCGTTTCAAGTGGTATAAGCATAAAGAGGGACACAACTCTCTTTCGCATAATAACATAAAAGCTTTGTACTATGACGAAAAGCGAGAGGCACTTTGGATCGGTACTCATCAGGAGGGGCTTAACAAACTGGATTTAAAAACAGACAGAATTACCACTTATAAACTTCCTGATATGGCAGGAAAGCAATTGTCTAATGTAATACTGGACATTATTCCCTATAAAAATGAATTGCTGCTGGCTTCTTATGATGGTGTTTTTCAATTCAATCCCGAAACGGGAAACTTTACTCTGTTATTAAATCTGTTTTCTCATCGTTTGAAAATAGATTCGGAGGGACTCTTGTGGATTGGCGTAGAGGGACATGGCGTATATGCTTACCATTTTGATACGAAGGAGCTGGTGAATTACAGATATGATCCGGAGAAGACAAATTGTTTAAGCGATAATATGATCACTTGTATAACCGAAGATCGTCATCGCAATCTGTGGTTCTCAACGATTAGTTCCGGTATTGACGTTTATTACCGGGAGACAGGTAAATTTGAGAATTTCAATTCTAAGAAGAACGGTTTAGGCAGTGATTGTATCTATGCTGTAACAGAGTCTTTAAACGGCAAATTGTTACTGACCACTAATCAGGGATTCACCCTTTTTGATTATTACACGAAGTTGTTTTACAATTATGATAATGAGAATGGCTTTCCTTTCACTACGCTGAATGAGAACTCATTATATCAATGTAAAGATGGTGAAATATTTCTGGGAGGTATCAAAGGGATGGTTTCATTCTATGAAAAAAGTCTCAATATTCCTCCTAAACCTTATGATATCTTTCCGGTAGGACTTTGGGTGAATGGCGAAGAAGTGGGTATCAATGACAAGACAGGTATTCTGAAATCTTCTTTTTATGACACCTCTGCTATTACGCTGAAAAGTGATCATTCGGTTTTGAATCTGGAATTTGCCGTTTCTAACTATATTGCTGCCAATCAGCATGAGTTTGTATATCGGTTAGAGGGATTTTCCAATGGTTGGACAAAGATATACAAGCAACGTACTATTACTTATACCAATCTGTCACCGGGTGACTATACCCTGATTGTAAAACCGGCAGGAATTAATAATGTGTACCAACCGGAATATCGTCTTAACATAACCGTTCTTCCTCCTTTTTACAAAACGATCTGGGCTTATCTTATCTATGTTGTCATTACGATTAGCCTTCTTTATTATATAGTGAGGACCTATCATGGAAGAATAAAATTGCAGGAATCTCTTAAATACGAGAAACAGCACATTCGGGATGTAGAGGAACTGAACCAATCTAAACTCCGTTTCTTTACTAATATTTCTCATGAGTTCCGTACTCCGTTGACGGTTATTGTGGGGCAGATTGAAATGTTACTGCAGGTACAGTCGTTTCCACCGGCTATTTACAATAAACTTCTGAATGTTTATAAGAACGGGCTCCAGTTACGGGGATTGATCAGTGAATTACTTGATTTTCGCAAGCAGGAGCAAGGTCATATGAAGATAAAGGTGAGCAGGCATAATCTGGTTGACTTCTTATATGAAAACTATCTGCTTTATATCGAATATGCATCTACCCGGCATATCAAATTCTATTTCAATAAAGATCAGGATCAGTTGGAGGTTTGGTATGACTCGCGTCAGATGCAGAAAGTTATTAATAATTTGCTGTCAAATGCTTTTAAGTATACTCCAGAGAAAGGAAGTATCTCCATCAACATCAGTAAGAGAGGAGAAGAAGCTATTATTGAAGTGCAGGACAGTGGTAAAGGAATCAAGCCGGAAGAAGCAGGGAAGATTTTTGAACGCTTCTATCAAACCAGCAATGATCCGGAGAATACTCAGGGAACAGGTATTGGGCTGGCCTTGAGCAAAGGTATTGTGGAGTTACATAAGGGACGGATTGAGGTTAGTAGCAATCAGACGAGTGGGACAATGTTTACTATTGCGTTAAAGTTAGGAAATGCCCATTTCACCGCAGAACAGATAGAGACAGAAGAGCCGAAAGAAGAGGAAGCAGCAGTCATAGTCGAATCGAAATTCATGGTTGAGCAGCAGGTGCTGGATGATACGGTGAAGGAACGTATCAAAGGAGCGAAGGTGTTGATTGTGGAGGACAATGACTCTTTAAGAGAAATGTTGGCGGGTCTGTTTGAGCCTTATTATGAGATAATAACCGCTGCGGATGGAGAAGAAGGATTGAATACAGAGATGTAAACATTCTCTTTCTCGCCCCGGTCAGAAGTAATTTCCAATACCCCGAAAACTTTCTCTCCAACCGGTACTTTTGCCCAGTCTACCGATACTTCAATACGTTCTTCCGTAGCCGTTTCGCCTGCCTTCTTGCTCAATAAAATCCAGTTTTCCGTAACAGATGCCTTCCATTTCAAAGGGCTTGCCCCTTTATTGAAAACATCCACATAATATGACTGACGCAGGTAAGTATTGAAGCAAGGCAAGGAGTGGAAACTCTTCAGACCTTTCAGCACATCTTCTCCCTCTGCCATTACGCCCAGTGTAGCGTCAGATGCCAGTGAAGTCTTTCTTAATGCCGGAAGTTCAAAGTAAGCAGCGGCAAATCCCTGTTTCATTGTCATTACATGATCCCATTTGCCACCGAGCAGCGAATTATATCCTTTGGTAATGACTTGCAGACTATCATAACAAGCCTTCACTTTTTTCTCCAGTTCGCCGGTAGACGCTCTTTGCTGAATGGAGTACCAACGGTTTCTCTGTCCGTCCAGTATCATTCTGTTCAGCAACTCACATCCTTTCACCGGATAATACAATGACTGGTAGAAGCAGGCCTTTTTCTCTTCCGGCAGCTTATTCAGAATCTTCTCTGTAATGCTTCCGATCCGGCGGTATTCACTCAGGCGTGAATCCACTTCCCTGTAATTCGTCAAGGAGAAATCAGTATCTGTATTCCGTTCTCTTCCATGCTTATCGGTAGCCCACTGATAGCCCCATCCCATAAACTCCGGTCTGCGGGCAAAAGCCAGTTTGTAGAATGAGTTGATCACATCCTGATACTCATTGCGGTATTCGTCACCCAGCATACCACACAACCATTCTGTGCGATAAGTAGCCGCTCTGTCAAAATTGAAAGAATCGATATCATAAGCCATCGACAGGAAGAAATCTACAGCAAACTCACATGATTTGATATCACCGGCATTGAGCAGCCAGATCCGGTCTGCCGTCATGTCATAAGCCTTGCGAAGTTCTTCGTACATCAGCGTGGGTGAAGTGGTGTTCATCCAAAGATGATCGTGAGGCTTGCCCAGATAGGAAGAATGATAATAAACACCCGAACGTCCCGAACGCTTCTGTTCTTTCGGACTGCTCAGACGCTTCATATAGCCATAGTTGTCGTCCGGCCATATAATCGTAACATCATCCGGCAGTTCCAGTCCCTCGTCGTATACATCCAGCACCTCTTTATAAGGAGTAAAGGCTTGCGGGATATCTTCGCCACGCTTACCCGTCGCATCAATCAGCATCTTTCTTTGTGCCATCAATGCATCTTGGAGCATCTGTTTTCTATCCGCCATATCATTGCTCGCATTCATCGCTCTGTCATGCAATCCGCGCAGAGCCAGAGTGTACACATTCTCAAAAGGAGCACATTCATTCGCACGTGCTCTCAGCACACTGTCTACTCCCGCTCTATTGTTGATGTAATCCCATTCGCCCATCTTGTCACGTTTCCACTCGCTTGCCGTGTTGAACAACAGCGGTTCGCAGTGAGAAGACCCCATCACGATGGCGAAACTATCTGCTACCAATCTATTCTCCGGTATACGATGAAATGCCATAGACGCATCGTGCATGGCCGGACACAGATAATTTGCCTGAAGACGGAGCAGTAACTCACAAATCTGCGCGTATGTTTTCGGTCCGAAGTTTCCACGTTCTTTCTCATAATTGTTCTTTGACCAGCGATAAAGTCCCCAGTCTTCGTCATTGATAAAGATACCTCTGAACTTGACAGCAGGTTCTTTTGAAATGAATTTATGAACGTTGACAGCCAGTTTTTTCTGTTGTTTTATCGGAGCATCGGCCCACCAGTACCAGGGAGACACACCTATCGCTTTAGATATGGAGAGAAGTCCGTAAGCCGTACCACGCCTGTCACTACCAGCTACGACAATGGCTTTCTTAATACCCGGTGCAGGATTATCAACCGTTTCTATCATATAACGTTCCCATCCACCGGTGATGGGAGTTGTGTCTATCTTCTTTTGGGCTACCAGCGCATTGATCCATGCGCTTTTTCCGACAGTTCCCACGATGATGGCATAACGAGCCGAGACATCACCCGGATTACTTGCTTGTGTTTTCAGGTCCTGTCCCGTCACACGACGAACGTCGTCTGCAAATAAAGTCACACTCTTACGAACGACAGTTTCATCCTTGCCATCAAAACAAACAACGACATTGGCAGCCGGTGAAACGATGGGAAAACTGTTTTTACCAGCATTCTTATCCAATAATACTTGTGCTTCTGTTGATACAAGGCTACAGCAAAACAGCCCTACTAATAAAATCTTATTTTTCATATAAAAGTTAGATTGATAATCGACGCTACAAAGAAAACCAAAAATCAACAGAAGTAATAAAAGAAATAGACCGATAAATGGAATAATATGGTCAAAAGACCATTCCAGACGTGTTTTATCGCCAGAAAGAAGAAATAATGCGGTCGATTAATAACCAATCAGGAAGTGATTGACAAGTAAAGGGCGGAGACTGGCAAGCAACGTTTCACGCTGTTCCGGACCGGCGGCAAACAGAGCGGTAGACAGTATCTCTCCGACAGCCCCATTCTTTGTTACAACCGCTATCTGCCTGAGACCTTCAACAAAGTTGCCATTTTGAGGAGAAATAATATGCCTGCGCCCCTCCGACTCGTTTCCGGAAGTAGTGAGGCATTCATTATAAAGGAGTATACTTTGAGACTCCCCGGTCTTTTCCGTCTCCGACTGGTTGCCAAAGTTAACTTTCCATCCCGTTCCGGCCGGATGGTTGCCTAAAGCAAGTACAGAACTGTTTCCCATATTGATCAACGCATTTTCTATAGAACAGGAGTGCAATATGTCTCTGATTGTCTCCAAGGCATATCCTTTCAGAAATCCTGAAAGGTTGATCGTTATCCCCGGTTGCCGGTAAAAAATACTTTGTTCTTCTGCCGACAAACATACCGAATGAATAGTATCCTGATTATAATTCTCCGAATGAACTGTCACATCGAAGCATCCCGATGTTTTCTCGTGATATTCCAGACACAGATCAACCATTGCATAAAGTTGACTGCTAAGAACTACCGGAGATACAGAAGCGGTCCGGTTGACGACAGCCAGTTCGCTGGCAGGATCATAATAGTTGGCTGTCTTCTCCAGGCAGCTTAAAGCTTCATGAATACGTTCAGCAACAGACAGCAGTTCTTCTTCTGATTTCTGACTGCACAAAAGAATATCTACGCGTGTATGCATAGACGGGAACCAGACGTAAAGTAATCCGTCGCCCTCATGGGATGGTCTGTACAAATGTTGAATGGCAGTCTTCATCTATCAAAAAAGAAAGGAGCTGTGCTCGAAGCAGCATTCATCAACAAAATGAGATTTCCGGCACAACTCCTCTTCTACAATATATTCTTATTTCAATTCTTTAATCTTCACGTTCTTGAACCATACTTCATCTCCGTGGTCTTGCAGAAGGATGTTACCTTCAATAATATTTCCAAAGTTAGGCCAGTTCTTATACTTGCTATAAGCTACCAGTGCATTCCACATTTCATTGTTACGGTCATACTCAATCAGTTTCTCTCCATTCAGCCAGTGCTCTACATGGTTGCCTTTGACGATGATCATAGCAGTATTGAACTCTTTCTTATGGAAAGGTTTATTCTTAGGAGCCGGAATCAGGTCATACAATGAACCCAATTGTCTGTTGCCTTTCACGCCAAGTTTAGCATCCGGATGCTTGTCATCGTCCAGAATCTGGAACTCGCAACCGATAGCAGAACCGGCACCCTTATTCATTTCAGGATTAACGAAATACTTGATTCCGCTGTTTGCACCTTCAGTGATCTTGAAATCTACAGTCAGGATAAAGTCCTTATAGGTACGGGTAGTTACGATGTCACCACCGTTGGCAGATTCTGCACCGCCACTTTTTACTACCTTAAGGATGCCGTCTTCCATCTTCCAGCCTTTGGCAGGGAAAGTAGAAAGTTTCGCTCCTCTCCAGCCTTCGTTAGTCTTGCCGTCCCACAACAATGCCCAGCCTTCTTTCTTCTCACGTGGAGAGAGTGTGTTAGGAATCAGATTTCTTTCGGGTGCAGCCTGACATTCCGGTGTCTGATAACGTTCTACGTCTGTCGTACAGATACGGATATTCTTCCAGCTTACTGTCTTGCCTTCGTCAGCAGCGTTGCCGATAGCGTGTACCTGCAAGGCGATAAATCCGACAGGAGTCATATCGTCCCAGATATTAGCACAAGCCACTCCGTTGATCCATGTACGGATAGAGTTGCCTATCGCTTCGATACGGGCCTTATTCCATGCATTGTTCTTGAAAGCCGTACGTGCCGAAGGATTCCAGTTCAAAGAATAAATCCAGTTTCTGCGAGCTTCGTCATAGATACCACCCGACCAGGCACGTTTGGAGGGATCAATCTCGAACTGATAACCGTGTACACGGCCCTTGTTATATTCTTTTTTGCTTTCACTGCGAATCTGTACTCCTGAATTCAAGCCATCATCAACCTTAAAGTCAAACTCAAGGATAAAATCTCCGTAATTCTTGGTGGTTGCCAGGAAGGTATTAGGAGTTCCCATTTTTGATACACCTACAATGGCATCGTCTACGATTTTATACTCAGCCTTGCCGTTCAGTTTTTTCCATCCTTTCAGGTTTTTACCATTGAAAAGCGGTTCCCAATTCTGTGCTGACAAAGAAGCGGCACAGAACAAAAGTAAAGTCAATACGATATTTTTCTTCATTACTTATATTGTTATTATAATCAAACTTTATTCTGTTTTATATTTCCTACCGGTCTTTACAACTTATAAAACTCATCCCAGCCTTTACGCGGCGGAAGTCCGGCCAACATTGAATTAGCAAATTCATTATTGGTAATCTGCTTCGTGCGGGGATCGAAGAATAACTGGGTATTGAGACGTTGCGCCATTACTCCCAGTGAGAATACCTGACTCAAGACACCGTTAATCTCGAACGGTGAACGCGTCTTTTCAATGCCATTACATGCCAGCAAGAAATTCTCGAAGTGATTGGACGGACTTTTAGGCACTTTCGGCAACTTATCTGCCATTTCCTTTGCCTTTTCTTCTGGAATGATAGACAAAGTACTTCCGTGACTACCACCCTTGAAAGTCAGTTCCTTTGAATAAATAATCTTTCCCGGATTCAGTTTGGCAGGAGGAACATCGCCCTGATTAGTCTTGGGAATGTTCGGATCCAGTCCGGAAACACCGTAACCTGCAGGAATAGGAGGAAGATTATCCAGACCGTCATACCAAGTGACATCTACCGGTGGCATTCCTTTGCGCTGCGGGAAACGGAAAAGAATCGTAGAAGAATATGGGAAAAAGTAATCATTGTGTCCTTCCTGATGTGTCAGAGTCACTTCGTAAGGCAAGCCTAGTTCAAGAAACTCGTGAACAGTATCCAATATATGTGCGCCCCAGTCGCCCAAAGCTCCCATACCGAAGTCATACCAGCAACGCCATTCACCCTGATCATACTTATTGCAATATTCATGATAAGGAACAGCTCCCAGCCAGGTATTCCAATCCAAATCCTTCGGGAGTTGCTGGCCTGAAGGTAGTTTATAAATGTTCGTATCCCACTTATGCCAGCGACGCGGATTATTCATGTGAGCAGTAACAGCTGTCACATCCTTGATGATCCCTGCATCCATCCAAGCTTTAAACTGGAAGTAGTTTGCTTCCGAGTGTCCCTGATTTCCCACCTGAGTAGCCAGGTTCGGACGTTTAAGGGCAGCCTGCATCAACAGTTCCGCCTCATAGAAAGTACGGGCCAGCGGTTTTTCCACATACACGTGTTTGCCGGAAGCCAGAGCCAGCATACTGATAGGGAAGTGAGAGTGATCAGGAGTAGCAATTGCTACAGCATCAAACTCGTTACCAGCCTTGTCAAACATCTGGCGGAAGTCTCTGAACTGTTTCGCTTTAGGATACATGCCCATCACCTTTCGTGTATGTTTAGCTCCCATGTCTACATCACACAGAGCCACAACCTCTACCATACCCGTACGTGCAAAATCCTGTATAATTTGCTCTCCACGGTTTCCAATGCCAATATAGGCTATTTTTACCTTTTCATTTCTTCCTTTTTTCGATGAAATAGTTTGAGCATTCAGCAGTTCACCGGATCCCAGTGCTAATCCGGCAGAGGCCAGTGACATTGTCTTTAGAAAATCTCTTCGTGTTGTCATAAATTATTCATTGATATTGATTAAGTATATTCGTTCAGGTCTGTTCTCACAGCCTATTTCTCTTCTTTGTGAATAGCGCTTTCACTCCATAGAAAAGGAGGCGCAGAAGCGCCCATGCGGCATAGAGTACAAAAGCAAAAATGATTATATAGAAAATAGAGGTGATCATCTCCATCATGGATCTGTGATATGTGATGATTGCATAAAGATTCACCAGATTGGCAAGCACAAAACATACAAGTAAAGTGATTATTTCTATTTTCTTCCGTCGTGCGGTCAGGACTGTATCTTTCATACTGTTTCGAGTGTTTTGGATTGATGGTTCAGATAGTCAATTTTGTATTCATCAGGAAAGTAAAGCGTTTTTTCTTCCTCCATAGCCTGGTGGCCCAACAGACAGAGCATACTAGCATAGTAGCCTTCTTCGGCAATTCTTTCCGGTTGTTTTTGTGTTATCACAGCCTCTACGAATGCTTCCAGCAACAAGGAAGTACCGTCACCTTTCGGACGTTCGCCCAAAATAAACTCTCCTGTATTCGCATTGGCAGTTTCCGGTGCCCAGCTTGTACCTGCAAAAGGCAGTGAATCAAACATTTTGTTCTCCCAGTCATTGACCAACTGCAGGAATGCCGGTGCAGGAGCCACACTTTCAAAGTAGTATCGTCCCTTTTCCGGTTCCACCGTTCCGAGATTACCCATAATCTGCTCTTCCAGACCATAGAACTTATTGGAAATAATGGAATCGAATGTCATCTTCACGCCATCATCGAATACATATATACAACTTACATTATCATATACTTCACGTCCGTCCTTCCAGTAAGTGATGGCTCCGTGCCCCATTACCTTCTCAGGAAGTTTTTGCAATGCCCAGCTACCTATCTGAAGCTGATGGCAGGCAAGTTCCGTCATTAATCCCTTCGAGAATTCCTTATAGAGACGCCAGTTTATCAGACGCTCCAAACTTGGTGAAGGAACAGAACGTCTCCAGTCGCCATTCCGGTTCCAGAAAGTATGAATTCCGTTGATTTCGCCGAACGTACCCGCATGGATCATTTCCATCGCCTTGATATAGCGCGGATCAAAGAGACGTTGCTGCCCGGTGAAGAAAATCTTTCCGGTGCTGCGATGCTTTTGATATATATGGTAACACTCTTCCATCGTATAACCGATTGACTTTTCGCAGAATACATGTTTCCCGGCATCAAAAGCATCCATCACTATTTTATAGTGAGCACTAAGAGGAGTTGCCACAAGGACGGCATCTATATTCTTATCTTCCAACACCTCCTTATAGTTACCGTATACTTTTGCCTTAGGGGCAAGTTTCAAAGCCTCATCAATCGAAGGCTGATAAATATCGCACAACGCTACAATATCCACCTTCGGATTTTTCACAAGGAAACTCATTAAAAATCGCCCTCTCGAACCGGGACCGATAATTGCCAGACGGCATTTTTCACTAGACGTGTTCGTCACCTCCGAAAATGCAGAAAGCCAGGGACTCGCTGCAAGAAATGCTCCAGCCCCGGCTATTCCCATATTTTTCAGAAAATCTCGTCTACTAATAGGTGTATCTTTCATTATTTAATTTATTAAATTCTCGTATTTTATTTCAGTTTCCGTATCAAGGCTAACTGATTATTCAATCCACAAAGTCCTTCGGCAACACTCCAAACTGCTTCTGAAAACATTTGGCAAAATAGGACGGAGAGTTGAATCCTACCATATAGCAGATTTCAGTTACTCGCCCTTCTCCTTCTTTCAGCAACTGGGCAGCCTTTTTCAAGCGTTCCAAACGAAGATACTCATTCGGGCTCAAATCCAGTACTCCCTTTATCTTACGATAGAAGTTAGAACGACTCATATTCAGACTGTCCGCTATATCATCCATGCTGAACTCCGGATTATTAAGATTAGCCAAAATTACTTCATTCAGTCTCTTGATAAAGTCTTCGTCGGCCTTGGTCAATGCCATGGTGTTGGCTGCCACAAAAGGTGACTGCGCAAAAGTCCGGCGTAGTTTTTCTCTGTTCTGAATGAGGTTAGAGGCACAAGCTTGTAAGTATTCGACAGAGAAAGGCTTCTCGATATAGGCATCTGCGCCCAGCTCCATGCCTTCTATCTTAGACTGGATGTTCGTTTTCGCAGTCAGCAGAATAACAGGGATATGACTATAATTCAAGTCCGATTTAATCGTCTTACAGAGTTCAAAGCCATCCATCACAGGCATGACTACATCACTCACTACCAAATTCACATAATTGCCATCCAACATTTTCAAGGCTTCCGCCCCATTGACTGCCGACAGTACGGCATATTCTTTCGACAACTGGCGGACAACAAAGGCCCGCATATCCGGATTATCCTCCACTACCAGTACTGTAGGGCGATTGTCTTTTTTTTCTCCTTGTTCCACTTCCACCGGAACCTCACTTACAGGTTCCGGTTCCGCTTTTGTTTCCGGAGTCAAAGTAATTGTCATATCCTGAACGATAGGCAATGTCAGGCAGAAGGTATTACTATTTTCTTCTTCCCCCATAGCCAGCGTTCCTTGATGCAGTTCGGCCAATGAGCGTGAAAGAGCCAGTCCGATACCCGTTCCGGTGGTCACTTTTCCGTCTTCTCTCTCGTTGAAACGGACAAAAGGCTGGAATATTTCTTCCCTCATCTCACGAGGGATAATCACTCCGTCATTCACTGTACGGATACGGAATACATTGCTTTCATCCCCCTCGGTCACCTCCAGAGATACGTGTATATAATGTTCCGAATATTTCACGGCATTGTTCAGCAAGTTACTGATAATCTTGGTGAATGCCTCTTGATTGACATGAGCATAAAAATCCGTCTCGGGCAGTTGCAGGGTAAATTCCAGTCCTTTCTGTTTGGCAAGAGAAGTAAACCGCAGGTGGGTTTCTTTCAGCACCTCCGTGATGTTGCATTTAGCAAAGTTCAAACGGAATCCCTGACTTTCCGTCTTGCGGAAGTCTAGTAATTGGTTCGTCAGATTCAGCAAACGTTCCGTATTCTGCTTCATAATATTCAGATCCTCACGCGTCTCCGCATCAACCTTTTTCTTAAGAATAATATTCTCTAGTGGACCTTTAATCAAAGTCAGCGGAGTACGTATCTCGTGAGCTACATTCGTAAAGAAGTCGATCTTTGCATGATAGATCTCGCGTTCCTTTTCCTGCTCGAACTTCTCCATCTGCCTGCGATGCTTATAGTTACTTCGCTGCTTGAAATACCACACAGCATACAGGGAGCAGCCTATGATCAGCAAAACATATACGCAATAAGCCCAGATAGTAAGATAAAAAGGAGGAAGTATACGAACGATCAAAGATACTTCATTTTCGTTCCATACTCCGTCACTGTTAGAAGCTTTCACACGGAAGGTATAATTGCCATACCACAAGTTGGAATAGGATACCACAGGACTCTCTCCAACGGGCAGCCATTCATCATCAAAGCCATCCAACTTATACATGATCTGATTCATTCGCGGAGCCTGGAAATCCAAAGCAGCGACACGAAATGAAAAAGAATTCTGATCAGGCTGAAGAACCAGCTCATCCAAGAAATTAATACTTTTCTTCAGCGGAGACGAAGGATCACCAGGATATACTTCTTTTCCGAACAACAAAAAGTCCGTAATCACAATGGATGGAAGAGACTTATTTTCAGAGAAGTTTTTCGGATTAAAAGCGACAAAGCCGTCAATACTGCCCAGATAAATCGTTCCATCTTCCGTCTCAAAGCTGGAACGATAGTTAAACTGCTCGCCCAACAGACCGTTGGCGGTAGTATATACTTTCATCGCTCCCGTGGCAGGCTGAAAAGACACCAGACCATTATTGGTTGTCAGCCACATAAGGCCTTCTTTATCTTCCACAATCTGATAAACAACATCATTCGGCAATCCGTTACGGGAATCATAGCTAGTAAAAGTTTCTGTTTCGGGATGAAACTTGCAGAAACCTCCACCTTGTGTAGTTAACCAGATTTGTCGGTGAGAATCTTCGAAAATGCTCAATACCTTATCATACGGCAGACTTCTAGGGTTGTTTTCATCGTGCAAGTAATTGGTCCATTTCTTTTCATTGACATTATAGCAATAGGCCCCATTAGCATAGGTCGCCAGCCATAGATTACTGCCGGAATCTTCTTTGATATCATATACAAACTTACCGTTCAGTTCCGGTATCCGGTCAAAATCATCGGTCTGCTTATTATAGCGCAGCAAACCAAACAAAGTACCCAAATAAATATCTCCCGTTGTTGTCTGACAAATAGAAAAAACGCTATTATCTATCAATGAACGTGGCGAATCGGTTTTCTGATATGTTTTCACAATCGCTCCCGTACGTGTATCAATAACTTTCACTCCTTTCGCAAAAGTTCCTACCCAAAGATGATCGCCAATCAGACATAATCCATGAACATTAGTGAACGCATTACTTGGAGTAAAGAAAGAGAAGGTTTTTGTTTTCGGATCAAAGCGGTTCAATCCTCCATCTTCCGTACCGATCCACAAGATCCCCTGATTGTCCTGACAGAACTCACGTACTCTTTTTCCATGCAAACCATTATCTGTCCCTTTCGGATAATACTTTTCAAAGTAAGTATAGAAACGGGGATAGTAGTTCACTCCCCCGAAATAAGAACCAATCCATATGCCTCCTTCACGATCCTTACATAGTGAATAGACCGCATTGTCAGAGAGAGAATATGGATCATTGATTGAACTGCGCAAATGGACATATTTGCCCATTCGAAGGTTATAAATATAAATTCCGGATTCCGCCCCTATCCATAATTCATTATCAGAAGCAACCAGCAAGTTACGACAAAGAACCGGTTCTTCATTTTCATCAACGGAAAGCAAATCATGTAATTTGTTGGAAGTTAGGTTCAACTCCTTTGCCCCACCTCTCAAAGAGCCGATATACAGACAATTATAGGCACCTTTTACAAGAGTAGTTACGACATCGTTCTCGAAAGTTTCCTTATTGTCGACGGGAGAGATGTAGGGTTGAAGTGTTTTCAGACGGTCTTTTGAATAAAAGAGTCCGTCACCATAGCAGCCTATCCAGAGAGTTCCGCTGTTATCAAAGACAAAAGACTGGACATTAGTGGAAATGAAAGGAAAGTTTTTCAAGGTAAAATTCTGAAGTTTCTCTTTCTCCAAATCATAACAAAAGAGTCCCTGAGACTCTACCGCAATCCAGACGCATCCCTGGTCATCTCCCACAATCGCTGTCACAGTGTGTTCTATCTTGGTTTCTTCCGCACTCAGTTCTTCAAAATGCCGGAACGAGTCATTCTCCGGATAATAGATATAGAGTCCCACATCCGTACCTACCCAAATGTTTCCTTCCGCATCCTCATAAAGCGCTGTTATGAAATTATTGCCAATGCTTCTCTGACTGCGACCGTCGTGCTTGAACTGACGAAATGACAAACCATCATACCGGTTCAGTCCGTCCTTTGTTCCAAACCACATAAAGCCCTGTTTATCCTGCAAAATAGCGTTTACTGTATTTTGGGATAATCCATTCTGTACACTTAGGTTTTTGAAATAATAATGCTCATCCATCACTTGTGCATGACAGACGATTTGATAGCATATAAAACTTACCAGGAGTACTAAAGCTTTCTTCATACTATACGTATTTTCTACCTTTTTGTTTTGAGTTATCAAATGTAGGCAAAATTACTGCCTAAAGATAGAAAATATGTCTCAATGAATGAAAGAATAGTCCTATTTTTCTATTCGGATACGCGCATCCACCGCTATAACCGCCTTCTC